>Ga0209066_10000032_pt1 | contig 191421 bp, 172 predicted proteins | sample All_14_2_FD_187198 | JGI IMG/M metagenome (GOLD analysis project Ga0209066, IMG submission 187198) | Freshwater microbial communities in response to fracking from Pennsylvania, USA - Allegheny Zone_MetaG_DW_15 (SPAdes) (version 2) ...
GGACCATGCGCAGCATGGTGGAGGGGGCTGTCGGTCGGGCGCTGCGTAACCGGAGAGCCCCCTCCACCATGCTGCGCATGGTCCCCCTCCCCATTCTGGGGAGGATAATTGCACACGAAATACTTCTGGTTCACGCGCGCCGTCAACTGGATGACCTCAGGCGGCACATCCAGAAACGCCTCGTCAAAGCGGCCCAGCAGCGGCACCGGCCATTCGGTCAGGCCGGCGTTCTCGATCACCAGCCCCTCGTCCTCGACCAGCACCAGCCCTGCCGCTTCCGCCGCTGCCTTGGCCTTCTCGCGCACCAGCGTCTCGCGCTCAACATGGTCCACGATCACATGGCAGGCGCGCAGCTTTTCAGCGTAGTCGCTCGCCCCGCCAATCGTGATCTCGCCATCATGGTGGAACCGATGCCCGCGCGTGGCATAGCCCGACGTCACGCCGCCAATCTCGCACTCGACCAGATCTTCGCCAAGGATCGCCACGATGCCGGAAAGCGGGCGCACCCAGCGCAAGGATTCGGTGGAGAGCGAAGCCGCGCCCCAGCGCTGGCTCTTGGGCCAGGGGAAAGCGCGGATGATCGCGGGGATCGCTTCGGCCAGCACGTCCTTCGTCGCCCGGCCCGGCTTTTCGGTTACGGCAAACCAAACGCCATCGCGTTCGGTCAGTTGGTCCTTGGTCAGCCCGGTCTTGCGCAGGAAACCTTCAAGCGCCTGTTCGGGCGCAGAGGTCTTCGGCCCCTTGGTCTCTTCAGACACGGCCTCGGTCGCCAGCGGCAGGTCACGCGCGATCAGCGCAAGGCGGCGCGGGGTGGACCAAACGGTCACCTCGCCCGCTTTCAGCCCGGCAGCGTCGAGCGCCTTGCGGAACAGCTTTTCCAGATCGGCGCGGGCGCCTGCCTGCATGCGGGCCGGAATTTCCTCGCTGCGCAGTTCGAGAAGGAAATCGGTCAATTGCTCCACTCCGGGTACTTGGCCGCCCACTGATCGGCGTTCTTTTCCATGTGCGCCTCACAAGACCCGCGCGCCAGATCGCGCACCCGGCCCATGTAGCTGGCGCGTTCCTGCACGCTGATCACGCCGCGCGCCTGCAACAGGTTGAACAGGTGGCTCGCCTCGATCGCCTGCTCATAGGCGGCAATCGGCACGCCCGCTTCAAGGCTGCGTACGCATTCGGCCTCGGCCCGGCGGAAGCCTTCGAACAGGCTGTCGGTATCGGCCACCTCGAAGTTCCACTTCGACATCTGCTTCTCGTTTTCGAGAAACACCTCTCCATAGGTCACGCCGTGACTGTTGAACGCTAGGTCATAGACGTTGTCCACGCCCTGAATGTACATCGCCAGACGCTCCAACCCATACGTCAGTTCGCCCGCCACCGGCTTGCAATCGAAGCCGCCCATCTGCTGGAAATAGGTGAACTGGGTGACTTCCATCCCATCGCACCACACTTCCCAGCCAAGGCCCCACGCGCCCAGCGTCGGTGATTCCCAGTCGTCCTCGACAAAACGGATGTCATGCACCAGCGGATCAATGCCGATTACGCCGAGCGATTGCAGATACAGCTCCTGCAGGTTCTCTGGCGAAGGCTTCAGGATCACCTGATACTGATAGTAATGCTGCAACCGGTTCGGATTCTCGCCATAACGCCCGTCGGTTGGCCTGCGGCAGGGCTGCACGAAGGCCGCATTCCACGGCTCTGGCCCCAGCGCGCGCAGCGTTGTGGCGGGGTGGAACGTGCCCGCGCCCATGCGCATGTCATAAGGCTGGAGGATCAGGCAGCCCTGCTCGCTCCAAAAGCTGTGAAGGCGCAGGATCATGTCCTGCAGGCTGAGAGGCTGTTGCGTTGGTTCGGCCATAATGCCGGGGCTTTGGCCGATAGGGCGCACCAAATCAACCGGCATCACCGCCAGTGGCTCCACACGCGAGCAACATTTCCTTCATTCCCTGGCAAGACGTTTGCGGGCAAAAGGCAGCGCATGAGAAAAGCCTTCCGCACCCTCACCGCCGCCATCACCCTTGCCGCCTGCGCCTTCACCACGCCAGCAATGGCGCAGACACAGCTCAAGCCAGCGCTGTGGAAAGTCGCGGACGAGGACACCACGATCTATCTGTTCGGCACGGTCCACGCCCTGCCCAAGGGGCTGGTCTGGCTCGATGGCCCCATCGCCGCAGCGCTGGATGAATCGTCCGAACTGCTCACCGAAATCCCCGATGTGTCCGATGCGGAGCAGCAGAAAGCCGTCATGGCCATCGGTCTACTCAAAGGCGAAACGCTGCGCTCCATGATGAGCGACACTGACCGCACCAGCTTCGAAGCCCTGCTGGCCCGCCTCAAAATTCCGCCCGAAACCTTCGATCCGCTTGAGCCGTGGCTGGCAGGTATCACGTTGGCGGTCATCCCTTATGCGATGGCCGGTTATGGCGAGGAACAGGGCGTCGAAACCGTGTTGCGCAAGGCTGCGATGGCAAAGGGAAAGAAGCTCGGCGGGCTGGAGACGGTCGACTACCAGCTTGGGCTGTTTGACCAATTGCCACGTGAATCCCAGCTCAAGTTCCTCGGCGCAGCGGTCAACGATTTCGACAAGAGCGCCGGACTGATCAACGCCATGACCGATGAATGGGGTTCGGGCGATCCCGATGGCCTTGGCCAGATGCTCAACGCGCAGATGGACGATCCGGACCTTGCCGAAACCCTGCTCTTCCAGCGCAACCGGAACTGGGCGACATGGGTGCGCCAGCGCCTGCAGCAGCCGGGGACAGTGTTCGTGGCAGTGGGCGCAGGCCACCTTGCCGGGCCGAACAGCGTTCAGGATGCCCTGAAGGCCCAAGGCGTGGAAACGGCGCGCGTGCAATGACGCTGCTCCGCCGCCTGATCTTTGCCGTGGTTCCCGCCCTGCTGCTCGGCATGGCCTTCACATGGTTCAGCCGCGAAAAACCCGCCGAGGAGATTGCCACGCCTGCAGGCTCAGGGCGCGTCGCGCTGTGGCAGATCACCGACAAGGGTGGCACCGTGCGCGGCTATCTGTTCGGCACAGTCCACGCGCTCCCGCCCAAAACACAATGGCTGCGCCCCGCGATCACCGATGCGCTGACCAAATCGGACCGCCTCGTCCTCGAAATCGCCGAACCCATTGACCAGACCACTGCCGGGGAAGCGCTGGCCGAACTCGCCGGAACCGAAGGCCTGCCCCCGCCGTCGGAGCGCATCGGCCCCAAACTGCGCGGCGATCTGATCAAGGTCTACAAGAAGCTCGGCCTGACCGACGCCGATTTTGCCGATACCGAAAGCTGGGCGGTGGCGCTGCAACTGGCCGCGATTGCCGGGCAAAAGGCCGGGTCCGATCCCGAAAGCGGATCAGAACCAGCCCTGCGCCGGCTTGCCGAGGGCAAACCCGTGGCTGGATTCGAAACGCTGCAGAGCCAGTTTGCAGTGTTCGATGCCCTGCCGCCGCAGGAACAGAAAGTCCTGTTGCAGGAAGTCACCATCGAGGCCGCCAGCAATGGCGACGAGGAAGCCCAGATGATCGCCATGTGGCTGCGTGGCGATGACCTTGGCATAGCGCGTGAAGCCAACGAAGGCTTCCTGGCTGATCCCGGCCTGCACACCGCGCTGCTGACCAACCGCAACCGCATGTGGGCAGATCAGCTTGATGCCATGCTGAAAGGCGGCGCCAAGCCTTTCGTGGCCGTTGGCGCGGCGCATCTTGCAGGGTCAGACAGCCTGCAACGCCTGATGATGGCCAGAGGGTGGCAGATCAAGCGCGTGCCTTGATGAGAACTTAATCCGCCGGATTGTGCTTCCGCAAAAACCCTTCCAACGCCCCCAGCAAAGCCTCACGGTCCGCCGTGCGCGAGAATGAGTGATCAGCCTGCGGCAGGGACACCAGTTCCACGTCCTTGCCCGCATCCTTCATCCGGTTGAACATGCTCTGCGACTGGGCGTGATCGACCGTCAGATCCTTCTTTCCGTGGACCAGGAGCATCGGTGCCTTGATCCGATCAATGAAGTTTATCGGCGATACAGCCTGAAAATCCGGCGTCATCGCCGTCCACTGTTCCTTGTAGCGCTTGCTATACAGCGCTCCGCCAAAGTCGTTCACTTCGCGCCGCAAATTGGCCACGCCCGCGATGGACACCGAACAGCGCCACAAGGCCGCGTCGCGCGATGCGCCCCACATCGCCACGTATCCGCCATAGCTTGCGCCCACGATGCAGGCGCGCTTGCCATCGGCCATGCCCCGCTTCACCGCCCAGTCCAACGCATCGTTGACATCGTCCTGCATGGCAAAGCCCAACTGGCCCTCGCCCTTTTTCAGGAATGCTTCGCCATAGCCGGTCGATCCCCGAAAATTGGGCTGAATCACCAGATAGCCCCGGCTTGCGATGAACTGCGCCCAGTAGTCCCAGTCCAGCGTATCATGTGCCCACGGTCCGCCATGCGGCATGACCACCACCGGAAGGGCCTTTACCTCGCGTCCGGGCGGCGTGGTGACGATTGCCTCGATCTCCAGCCCATCTCTCGCTTTGTAGGTTAACGCTTCAACCTTCCCTGCCGGTTTGCCATTCGTTTCGCTGTTGAGATTGGCAAACAGGCGCAGGCTGCCATCTGCCTGATCGAAATAGTAGAGCCGCCCCGCCTCGTTCGCCTTGTCCACGCGGACCAGCATGCGCTGGCGATCTGTGGAGAGGCTGACAATCCGCGCACGGCGGCCATTCAGGCTCTTTTCAAACGCCTTCTGCAACTCGTCCAGACTTGGATCGAGCCAGTGCAGGGGTTCACTGCTGCGCCCGCCAAGATAGACGCCAAGCACTTCATTGCCCGCATCGTCATAACGCACGCCGTCAATTTCAATGCCCTCGGCCGCTTCATAAACCGACTGCAGCGTGGCACCGCTGGCAAGATCGATTTCCAGCAGCGCGTCGCGCTTGCCCTTTCCATCGGACTTTTCACCGGATTTGGCATCGCCTTCGGCACCGATCGTGCGGATTACCAGCGCTTTTCCTTCGGCCGCACGGATCAGGTAAGGAACTTCCAGATCTTCAAACGCTGCGCGCCCCAAGCGGTCGAACGAAGCTCCCTTTTTCGGCCGATGCAACAACGTCCGCGTCCCGCGCTCGCGGTCTGTCGAAATCGCCATGCGCACCACGCCTGCCGGGTCCGCGATCCAGTCCATCACATCGGTGCGGCCTGCAAGATCAGTCGTCTTGCGGCCGGTCGTCACATCGACTGAATAGACCGCGGGCCAGAAATCCTTGCCCAAATATATCGAATTTTGCCCCGCAATCAGCATTTTGGTAGAACCGTCAGTTGGCACCCACAAGATGTCCGAAGCGTCCTGCCCTCCAAGATCCCACAACAGCTTGGTGAACTTGCCGTTTGCCCGATTGAACGCCACCACGCGCGACACGTAGGCCCGCTCACCCGCACCAAAAGGCCTGATCGCACGCAGGCGTATCACCACGTTCTCATTGCCAACCCAGCCCAGGCTGCTGATTTCTGTGTCATCAGGAAGGACGGCCTGTCTCATGCTGCCGGGTTCAAATGGCGAGACGATGACCACCCGTTGCGAACCGCCAATCGCAAACATCCCGGCGATCCACAGCCCATCGGGAGAAAGCTTTGCACCCTCAACAAACGGCAACTGGGCATAGGCGGCGACCGAGGGTGGACCACTGCCTGCCTGTGCTGTGGCCGCTACAGGCGCGTCAGGCGCGGCGTTCGCCTGCGCAGTTGCGATGGTTTGCGATGCAGCAAGGCAAACGCCCGCAGCCAGTAACACTTTCAACGATTTCCGCACGATGCCCCCGTCTTTGCGCCCGATCCAGGTGCTAGAATCCTGAAACACACCAGACAAGTGAGGCAACACACCTTTTGCAGCCCGCGCGCATTTGCGCTGTCCTACACACTCCGAATTCGACAATCTTGCCGGATGTCTGCGCCGCTGTTCCATTTCACACCCTGCTCCCCCGCGAAGGCGGGGGCCTCAGGCCGCATATCGCGCCCCCCGCAGGCCACACCGAACCCCGCCCCGCCATTTTTCCTCAGGACTGTGTAAACCCCGTAAACCTGTTCAGCCCCGCTGCCGCAGACCTGAACAGAAACACCCTCTACCATTGGGCAGGCTTCACCCTCTTGCCCCTCGCGCTGCAATCGCTAAGGACGACTCACATAGGTATTCACGAACTTCGCGGCACAGGAAACCAAGATGGCGAACTTCTCGCTTCCGAAGAACTCCAAGATCACCGGCAAGGCGCGCCACCACGCTGCCGCCACCTCGGGCAAAGTCCGCAAGTTCAAGGTTTACCGCTACGATCCCGATAGCGGCGAAAACCCGCGTTACGACACGTTCGACATTGATCTCGACCAGTGCGGCCCGATGGTGCTCGATGCGCTGATCAAGATGAAGGGGGAGCAAGACCCCACCCTCACCTTCCGCCGCTCCTGCCGTGAAGGCATCTGCGGTTCGTGCGCGATGAACATGAACGGTCGCAACGGCCTTGCCTGCACCACCGCGATTGAAGATTTGACCGGCGAAGTGCGCATCACGCCGCTGCCGCATATGGAAGTGATCAAGGATCTCGTCCCTGATTTCACGCACTTCTACGCCCAGTATTCGTCAATCCGCCCCTGGCTGCAAACCGTAACGCCCACACCTTCGGGCAAGGAACGTCTGCAATCGCCCGAACAGCGTGAAAAACTGGACGGCCTCTACGAATGCATCCTGTGCGCCTGCTGCAGCACCTCGTGCCCCAGCTACTGGTGGAATTCGGACAAGTTCCTCGGCCCCGCCATCCTGCTCCAGGCCTATCGCTGGCTGGCCGACAGCCGCGACGAGATGACGGGTGAGCGGCTTGACGAGCTGGAAGATCCTTTCCGCCTCTATCGTTGCCACACCATCATGAACTGCGCCAACGTGTGCCCCAAGGGCCTCTCGCCCGCACGCGCCATCGCCGAAATCAAGAAGATGCAGGCAGAGCGTCTCGTCTAAATAGTGACTGGCCAAGCTTTCCAATATGAACCGGCCGAGGATCATCCCGGCTGGTTCACCTGGAACCTCACCGACGAGACCCGGTTCAACGCCCAGACGATGGGCCGGATGCTCACGCGGATTGAGGAGCGCGCCGATGGCGTGCGCGTGGCGCGGCTGCGGATGTTTCCCGAACGCCGCCACTCCAACCTGCTCGAAGCCGTCCACGGCGGCGTCACTCTCGCCCTCATCGACATCAGCCTGTTTTCCGCGATGCGTACCCTGCTGTCGGGCGATGCAGCGGGATCGGTCACGCTCGACCTTTCAACCCAGTTCATCGGCGCGGGCCGCCTTGGCGAACCGCTGGACGCCGTCGTCGAAGTGCTGCGCGAAACAGGTCGGCTCGTTTTCCTGCGCGGCTTGGTTCAGCAGGGCGATGACACCATCGCAGCCTTCAACGGCACCATACGCAAGCCGACAAAGCGATGACCTCGGTTCTCCAGCGTTACAACGAACTGGTCGCGGCTGGCGAACTGCGCCCCGATCCCGAACAGGCCACAGCCGCCGCGCGGCTTGATGTGTTGCAGCAAGAACTGGAAGCGCCGCCGCCCTCACCCGGCCTGTTCGGCAAGTTGTTCGGCGCCAAACCACCCGCTTCCCCACGCGGCGTGTATATGTGGGGCGGCGTTGGGCGCGGCAAGTCGATGTTGATGGACCTGCTCCACGATAACCTGACCATCGCCGCAAAACGCCGCGCGCATTTCCACGAATTCATGCTCGACGTCCACGCCCGCCTGCGCGAGGAACGCAAAAAGGAAAGCGGCGACCCGATCCTTCCGGTTGCCGCCGCCATCGCTGCCGAAACGCGGGTGCTCTGCTTTGACGAAATGGTCGTCAACAACAGCGCCGATGCAATGATAATGAGCCGGATGTTCACCGCGCTGATGGTCGAAGGCGGCGTCACCGTCGTCACCACATCAAACCGCGCGCCGTCCGATCTCTACAAGAACGGGCTGAACCGCGAACACTTTCTGCCCTTCATCGCGCTGGTGCAAAGTCGGCTGGATGTGCTGACACTCAATGGCCCGACTGACTACCGCCTGCAGCGCATGCAAGGCGTGGGCACCTGGCATGTGCCGGTTGGCCCTGAATCGACCGAGAAAGTGCGCGAAGCGTTCTTCCGCCTGACGGACTACCCGCCCGAAGACAGCGCACACGTGCCGGCCTGCGAACTCGATGTTGGCGGTGGCCGCCTGCTCCACGTGCCCAAAAGCCTGAAGGGCGTGGGCGTGTTCAGCTTCAAGAAGCTGTGCGGCGAGGCGCGCGGCGCAGCGGATTATCTTGCCGTTGCGCGGCACTTTCACACCGTCATCATCGTCGCAATTCCCCGGCTTGGCGCGGACCTGCGCAACGAAACGTCACGCTTCATCACGCTCATCGACGCGCTTTACGAACACAAGGTAAAGCTGATCGCCACCGCGAATGCCGAACCGTCAGACCTGTATGACTGGAGCGGCAAAGGTGACGATGAAGGGCGCTTCATGTTCGACCGTACCGTCAGCCGGTTAATGGAAATGCAAAGCCAGGATTATCTGGCGCTGGGCCACGGCGAGGACTGACAGGGGTAAAAACCTTGTCGCAGCCTTTGATCAAGTCCCCGCAAACGCGCGTTTCGCAAAAATCGCGTTAACCAAAGATGGATGTCCAACCAACAAACGATTCGCGCCGCCTATCCCTTTCGGAGATGGGCAGCGCGTAATGTAGTGCATATGCAAAACGCTGAATTCCCTAAGGAATTCAGCGTTTAGACATCAGGTGAAGATCCAGCGAAGGATTTCGATCACTGCGTTGAGAGCTGCAAACATTCGTGCCTCCATTCACGTTTGGAGACACATAGTTAACACCGACCTAACTGGTTAACAACTTCTAAAGGACGCCCTTTCGCCGCTGTCCCATTTTGAGAAGCCCCTGATAGAGTTCGGCGAAAGGTTGTGGACGACCCAGGTAGTACCCCTGCCCGATGTCACAACCCAGTCTTGCCAAAGCGCGATATGTTGCCTCATCCTCAATCCCTTCGGCCACAACAGTCTGACCCAAAGCATGCGCCAGATCGATGGTGGAACGGATGATTTCACGCTCTCGCTGGTGAGTCAGAAGCCGTGACACGAATCGGCGATCAAGCTTCAACTCGTCGCTGGGAAGGTCCGCCAGATAGGCCAGACTTGCCTCCCCTGTGCCGAAATCGTCGATCGACAAGCGAAAGCCCATCGCGCGGAGTTGTGATAGATTCTGCACGGCAGCGGGGCGGTTTCGCACACTCGACGTTTCGGTAACCTCAATCGTCAGCAAATGCGGATCGATGTTCCGCCGCCGGATGATTTCTACGAGATTGGATACCAGCGAAGGCTTGTCGACCATTTGGGCCGACAGATTGATGCTCATTTGGAAATTCTGGTCGATCTCGGCCAAGGCCAAGGCTGCCGTAATCGCCTCATCCACCACCCAATAGGTGATAGCGTCGATTCGTCCCGCGCGTTCGGCCTGGAGGATAAAGGCATCGGGCGCGATTGGGCCGCGTGTGGGGTGGCTCCAGCGAATCAGCGCCTCGGCACCGCACGCGCGCCCTTCGCGCATGTCCCACTGGCTCTGGAATGCCAGCCAGATCTCACCATTGCGCAAACCTTCGTCGATCCTTGCGTGGAGCGAAAGTTCCCACGGCGCTTCGGCCAAGCGCTCAGCTTCGAACAGCTCCACCGAACGGCCGCTTGCCAGCGCATCGTTGGCGCTGGCAACAGCCGAGTTCACACGGGTAGGCGCATCAATGCCCTCATTGCGGTCAAGGCCGAAGTGAATATTCGTATCGAAGGTATAGCTGCCAATCTGTAATGGTGCCGAGAACAGCGCCCTCAACCCTTCCAGATGGTTCAACTGCATCTCCAGGGGGCGGGCCTCTTCGGTCCAGGCAAAATGGCCGCCCTCGCCGTTGTACACTCTGTCGATCCCTGACCCCACGGACAGCCGCCGCGCGATCTGTCGCGCGCATTCGCCGTGAAGATCCTTGGGCAGCGTTGCGAGAATTTCCTCGTAGCGCGCGATTACGGCAACCACGACATCGCAACCGACCTGCAGAGGCTGCGCACTCAACGCCAACAGATTGGGCAACCCTGATGCGCTGGTATGCTGCACCCGCCGCATGCGCTTCTGCCAGAGCCGCGCACCACCATAGATCGCAGCAGACAACACAGCACCACCTATGCTGATAGTGATGCCGACGATCTGCAGCAGTACTGGCAGAAAGATTATGGACCCGATGGCTGTGACGTAGAGCGCAAGTTTGCGGCGCTTGTGCAACGCGCGGCTGCCAAAATATGTCAGCGTCCAGAACACCAACAGCAGGAGCGGTAGATCGGCCAAGGACAGCGCAAACGGCTTTCGCAACGCGTCCGCGCCCGCCAGATCAAGCGCCAGCGGATGAACACGACCCCGACCGAAATACCCAATCGGCGATACCGTGCCGGTGGAATTGACGATCACAGTGCGTCCGGTCAGTAATCCTGGTGGATAATCGCCAGTGAGAAACTTTCCGGCGTTAAGGTGCGGGATGCTATCGACATCAAGCAGATTATCAGGCGCGAACATCCCCTGCTTCACTGCAGGTGCATGCGCCAGAGCTACCGGAAACGTGGGGTATACGGTCTTGCCGATGCGGATGCCATAATCCGAAGCAACGCCGAACTCGATAAAGTTGGCGTGCCAGGCCGACAGCACAACCGGCGCGCCGCCAATTTTGTCGGGTGTTGGAATGTCGAAATCGCCTGCGGTAAACGGGCGTTCCAGACTGCCGATCTGCTTGCTTCGCACGACAAATGCGACATCGGGTTGCAGCCGATGAATGGCTTGAGTCAAAGCCCTGTCGCCTTCAACGTCCTCGCCAAATTTCACCGGACTATCGACGAAGACGCGCTGCGGCATCTGGCTGGCAACTTTTTCCAGCACGCCTGCAAGTTTGCGGGTGTCAATGTTGGACTTGTCGGTTCCGCTCACACCCCCGTCAAAAGACAGCACGATCGTGCTTTGCGGCGCGGCATGGCCGCCGATCTTGAAGCGGACGTTCCAGAAGCCGTGGTCGATGGGAGACAGCAGATCGCTGGCAAAGCCCAGCAACGCCGGGATCAGCAGCGCGAGATACAGCGGGGAGCGCAGTTTCTTCAGCATGGACCCACGGTCGTTGTTTCCACACCGAACTAGTCCGAAATGGTGAAGATCACCTTACCGTCCGCACAGAAATTAAGCGGAGGTCAACCAATCCGATCGAATGATTTCCGCAACATAAGCAGCTGCCAGATCAAACGGCTGTGGTCAGCCCGCCCGGCAATGTGGTCTTCGGCCAATGTCTCAATCCGTGCAGAATCGAACCAACCGGTCACTGCCAGCGCGCCGCTGGAGGCCAGTCCACGCGCTTGCGCGGCAAGTGGCCCGCGCAACCATTGCGCGATCGGGGTGACGAACCCCATTTTCGGGCGGAACAGCACGTCCTCGGGGAGATAACGGCGCATCGTCTGCTTGATCAGCCATTTACCTGTAGCGCCACGCACGCGCATAGACTCAGGCAAACGTGCACCAAACTCCACCAGGCGATGGTCCAGCAGCGGCTCGCGCGCCTCAAGGCTCACGGCCATGCTGGTGCGGTCCACCTTGGTCAGGATGTCGCCGGGCATGTAGAACTTCAGGTCGGCATACTGCGCACGGTCGAGGCCGGAACGCGCCGGAGCATTGCGCATCAGGTCGATCAGCGGCTGTTCGGCCCGATAATCCCCACGCAAACGCTTGAAATCTACGCTGTAGAGCGTTTCGCGCAATTCGGGCGAAGTTGCCGCCAGTGCACGAGCATAGCCCTCCTCGCCCGATGCAGCCAGGCTGAGCAGTGTGGTCTTGGCCCGCAGCGGTCGTGGCGCCCAGTCCGCCTTCGGCCAGATCCGCCCCAGCCCACCAAACAGTGGCTGGCGCAACGCGGCGGGCATGAAACGCCGCGCCTGTTCCTCGCGGTGATGGAACGTTTGACGGCGATACCCGGCAAAGGCCTCGTCCGCGCCATCGCCCGAAAGCGCAACGGTCACGTGCTCGCGCGCCAGTTCGCACACGCGGAACGTTGGCAGCGCCGAGGCATCGGCAAAAGGCTCGTCAAACATGCCCGCAAGCTGATCCACCAACGTGAAATCCTGCGCAGAAACCGTGCGTTTCCAATGCTGTGTATGGTACTGCTCAGCAATTCTGTCAGCATAGGCCGTCTCGTCGAGCGCCGAAACGTCAAAGCCGATTGAGCAGGTCTTGACGGGGGTCGTGCTCGCCTCTGACATCAGCGCGACGACGCTGGAACTGTCCACCCCGCCCGAAAGGAATGCGCCCAACGGCACATCAGCCAGCATGCGTGATGTAACAGCTTCGCGCATGTGGTGAAGGAGATGCGCACCAAGATCGTCGGCATTGCCCTTCGCCCTGTCAGCAAACGAGATGTCCCACCACTGCACTGGCGCAGGCGGCGGGGCATCAGGGCGAAGCAACAGGTAATGCCCTGCGGGAAGCTTCTCCACGCCCTTCAGGATCGAACGGTGATCGGGCACGTACCCCCACGCGAGGTAGTCCTCGACCGCCAGCGGATCGATTTCACGCCGCAACGAAGGATGCGCCAGCAAGGCCTTGAGCTCAGACCCGAAAATCACCGCGCCATCGGAAAGGCGCGCGGTGAACAGCGGCTTCACGCCAAACCGGTCACGCACCAGCAGGGTCGTGCGCTGCCGCAAGTCGTATAGCGCGAAGGCAAACATGCCGTGGAGGCGTGGCAAACAATCAAGACCCCAGTGCCGCCACGCCTGAAGGATCACCTCGGTATCACCATCGGTGCGGAATATTGCACCCAGCGCCTGAAGTTCGGCGCGCAAGTCCCTGAAATTGTAGATTTCTCCGTTGAAGACGATCACTGCGTCGCCTTCTGCCGCCATCATCGGTTGCGGCGATCCGGCAAGGTCGATGATCGAGAGGCGTCGGTGTCCGAGGCCGACCCCCGGCGCGGTCCACACCCCCTCGCCGTCCGGCCCGCGATGCGCAATTGCATCGCACATGCGGCGGACGCGGTCAGGATCGACGGGCTTGAGGCCCTCGGTGTGAACTATTCCAGCTATTCCGCACATGGCCCGGCCCTAGCGCCCCGAACCTGCGCGGTCCATCCACGCCTCAAGCGGCCCTGCCGCAGCGAGAAACGCGCGCATCGACTGTTCGGCAGAGGGTTGGCCCGGCATTTCGTCCTCAGCGGAAAGGATCAGCGCAGCGGTGACGTTCTCGCGAAGCAGCAGCCGATCAAAGATGTTCTGCATTTTCAAACGACTGTTGCTGCCAGTTAGCAGATCACCTGAATGATAGAAGGTTTCTGCAAGGCGATGCACCGGGCCGGCTGTCTGGATACGGTCGGCGTGGCCCCCGGCCAGTGGCGCGGGAGAGCGTTCCCATGACCAGCCTGTGTCCGGTGTCAGCACGCCTTGGCCAAACCCGCCTGCCTCGCGGCCTTCGTTCTGCGCAGAATAGAGCGCGTAGGATATGTCGACGGTATGGCCCGCAGCGTCGCGGAAGCGTCCAAGCAGCACGTGCGATGCCCCGGAATGACGCGGACGCCACGCGGCGCGGGGGGTATAGTCCACTTGCTGCCAGCCCGGAACTGCGGGGAAAGCGACGCTTGGCGGCACTTGCGCCTCAAGCCGGTTGGCCCACGCACCCCAGCCGATGCACAGCGCTGCGAGCGCCGCCATCACGCCAAGCGCGCGGCCCTGCGCGACGCGGAAGGCCGCAAGGCGCGCCAGCCGTGGATTGGCCGCAATCGCTCCGGCGTCGACCATCCGGTCCTCGATCGCGCGGTCAAAGAACTTCCACGCAACGCCCATCACCAGCACCATGACCACAGCGAAGAATATCCAGCCGTAGAAGATGTGATCGAAGCCCACCGCAAATTCGATACCCTGGCTTTGCGCTATGTAGATCGTGCCCCATGCGCGCACGCCATTGGCAAGGATCGGCATGACCACGCTGAGGCCCATGAAGGCAATGCGGCGCGGCCATGAACGGAAGCAGACATTGGCGACAAGCGCGCCATAGGCAATCATGGCGATCAGGAATTTGACGCCCGAACAGGCCTCAGCCACTTCGAAATAGCCGCCCGGCGTGGTGATGAACACGCCCTCGATATGCGCAGGGACATTTGAAATATCGAGCAATGCCATCGTGATGGCGGCAGTGATCGTCTGCAGTGTGGGGATCAGTTCGTCACCCGCAGGCACCAGAAACAGCATGTAGGCCAGCGGGAACAGCAGTGCCGCCGATGCGCGCGGCCCGAGCAGTGTCAGCACGCTCGCCTGCGCCATCAACACTGTGCCGAGTTGGGTGGCCAGCGACAGGCCAGCGAAATCGCCCAGCAGCCAGAGGAATCCTGCCGCCCCAAACAGCACCAGCCCCGGCCACCAACCCTGCGGCGCGATCTTGATAACCTCGCGCCAGCGCAAAGAAATCAGCCAGCCGAGAATGAACGGGATCAGCAGCACGTGGTTGTAGGTAGAGCTGTCCCACCACTGCAGGAACATCGCTTTCCAGTCCGACGCGAACAGCACCACGTTGGCCAGCCACGCCAGCGCCAACAGCCCAAGCGCACGCCGCCACTCCCCCGGAAGCGCCGCCCAGGCCCGCCCGATGGGGGCATCAAGGGTGAGGTTACGCGGCAACACGCGGTGCCTCCGGCCCGGTCAGGCCCAGCAGGCCGGCCAGCGGCGCAAGCACGCCTGCCCAGCCGCATTTCTCCAGCACGAAGGCGCGCGCAGACTGGCCGATGGTCGCGGCGCGCACCTTGTCGTGCAGCAAACTGAGCGCCTGCTTTGCCAGCGCATCGGCCCCGGCGGCAACGACGATCTCGTGCCCGTCACGCGCCGGAATGCCGGTGGCGGCCTCCGGCGTGGCAAGCACCGGGCGGGCCATCGCCATCGCCTCGAGCACCTTGTTCTGCACGCCGCGCGCGATGGTGAGCGGGGCGACAATGAGGTCCGCCCCGGCGATCCACGGGCGCACGTCGATCACTGCGCCGGTCACATGCGTGCCGTTCACGCCTTCAAGCGAACGCACGGCGAGGGTCGGCGCACGGCCCACCACATTGAACCGCGCCTGCGGGAAAACGCTGCGGATCTGCGGCATCACCTGCCGCGCGAACGTTTCTGCCGCCGCGATGTTGGGCGGATAGTCCATCTGCCCGGTGAACGTCAGGTGCGGCCCCTCGCCCGCCATTTCCGGCGCGGTGGGCATGCCTTCGGGATCGAAGAATTCCGTATCAATGCCGTTGCCAAGCGCAATTACCTGCGGTTCGACACCCGGCGTCAGCCGCTGGCGGAACAGCGCAGCTTCCTCGTTCGTAACCAATAGGCTGGCATGAACGCGGCGCGCCACATCGCTTTCAAATCGCGAGAGCAACCGCGCCTCACGCGCATACATCTGGCTTACCGGAAAGCGCGCCTGCGCAGCATAGGCTTCGAACTTCGCTGAATCCACGTCGACAAAATCCATCACCACCCGGCCAGCAAAGCCATCGGGAATGTACTGCGCCATCTGGCCGGAGAAGACATAGATCGCCCCAATCGGACGCTCGGCCAGAACGCGCGCAACATAGGCCGACAACGCTTTGTCCGCAAAGGCCGTCAGGCTGACGGGCTTGCCGGTAGCCAAAGCCTCAACGCCCGCGACTTTCAGCGAGCGGCTGCGACGGACAAGGCAGTGGCTTTTCGCCGCGGCAGCAAGGTCCGGCTCGTGGCCCATGTCCCCCTCATCGTCGGCAAAGCAGGCGACGTGGACGGGAGCGAGAGCGGCGATATGGCGCAGAACGTGGCACGAGCGGATCTTGTCGCCCCGGTCCGGCGGAAACGGGATGCGGTGGGCAAGGAACAGGACTTCGCTCATGCGAGGCCCTGCGCGATGAACGGCCCGACGCGGTTGGCGACCGACAGCGGCAATTTCTGCCAAAGCCTGATCTTGGCCTGATAGCGCGGGCTGAGCGGGTTGACGTCGCGCGGGGCCTGCCCGTCGGCAGTCCAGTGTGCATAGCTCAGCGGTTCAGCCGTGAAGCCCCAGTTGCGCTTGAAGTGGTAGGCCCCCGTATCAACCTTTGATCGGCCAAAATCGAACCGGTCACACCCCCGCCCGCGCGCATGGTTCATCAGCGCATAATACATCACATCGTTCGCGCGCATGGTCCGCGCGGCAAACACGCCGCCGCCCCAATAGGGCATGACCGCGCCGCGATGATAAAGACTCAGCACCGAGGCCAGCGGCTGCCCCTCATGAAGCACAGTGAGGATGTCAGCATCCTCGCCGAAGGCATCCATCACCGCATCGAACAGGCGCTTGGGGAAGACCGGCGTGCCCAGATTGCGCACCGATTCAGCATAGACCGCATAGTGCATCGCGCGATCAACCGCGCTGCGCCCCGTGCGCACTTCCATCGCATGGCCCAGCCCACGGCGCACTTCGGCACGCTGCTTGCGCGGGACCGTCAGCAGTTGCGCGTCATCGTCCGCAGCCAGCGGCATGACGAACCCGGCGTGGCTATCGGTTTTCACGTGCCAACCCGGCGCTTCAGGCAGTGGCCCGCCGCGCAGTTCAAGACTGGGACAGTTCAGCCGCACCGCCAGTTCCTGCGCCGCCGCAAACAGCGCCGCATCGCCCTCACCCACCACACCACCGCCCACGCCAAAGCCTGTGGACACCAGCGCGCGCCCGAACAGCGGCGAATGAACTTCATGCAAGGGCAGCACAGCACGGATCGCGCCGTTTTGCTCGGACAGGAGCACATGGGCTATATGCCCGGTGGATTGCTCCACGGCATCGAGCCATTCGCGCCGATGAAACGCAGTCGTATCGGGATGCTCGGCCAAAAATCGCGCAATCGCGCCCCCATCGCCCGCATCGGCCAATCGTGCGACGGCACTGGAAGGGAAGAACGGCGCGTTCATGCCGCGTGCTTCAAGGGCGTGCGCGCAGCTTCGATGGCCGCCACTTCGTCCATCCGCCCCCAGTGGAATTCGTGGACCAGACGCGACAGCTTGGCCGCCATGACATCAAGGTTCGTGTAATGTCGCAACCGCGATTTCAGCGGCGCATCCTCTGGCCGGGGCTGGTCCGGATCGATTTCCCACGGATGGAAATAGAACACCGCAGGGCGTCCATCACGCAAGTTCACCTGCCGGATCGCCCAGCGCGACACGGCATAGGGCAACAAGCGGAAGAACCCGCCCCCGCCTGCCGCCATCCGGCGCCCTGCAACTTCCGCCGTGGTCACCGGAATCTCGATCAGGTCCGCGCCATCAACCGGGCGGAACGTGAAGCGCGGTGCCTCACGCCAGCCGTAATGGTCATGCACGATGGGCGCGACTGACGATGAATAGATGTAGCCCTGCTCTGCCAGCACTTCGTGCGCCCAAGGCGTGCGGGCGTCGATGGAAAAGCTGGGTGCACGATAACCGGTCACACGCTGGCCGGTGGTATCTTCCAGCACGCTGCGCGCACGTTGAATGTCGGCGGCAAACGCCTCGCGGCCCAGCGTAAATACGCGCGCATGGTCCCAACCGTGGCTGGCGATTTCGTGTCCTGCATCGGCAATCTGCCGCATCATCTGCGGATAGCGCTGCGCAATCCAGCCCAGCGCAAAGAACGTGCCTTTCACCCCCGCCGCATCGAACAGCGCGAGGATTTCGGCGCAATTGCGCTCGACCCGGCAGGTCAGGCCGTCCCAGGCCTTGCGGTCGATCACGGTTTCGAACGCGCCGACCTGAAACCAGTCCTCGACGTCAACCGAAAGGCCGTTGAGCACCTGCGACGGCGCACTCATTGCTTTTGTCCCCACAAAAGACCGCTCAGGCGGCGGCGCGGTGGAAATCTTCGGTTTCAATCCACTCGATCAGCATGGTCAGGGTGTGGCGGATCGCCAGTTCCTGTTCTGCCGTGCGCGTTTCAAGGCTGGCAATGCGGCGCTGCACTTCATCGAAGGCGGCAAAGACCTGTTCGTCTCCGGGACGACTTTCGAGCGCCGCAATGCGGCGGTGTGCCTCCTCCAGCGCGGCTACTACTTCTTCGTCGATGGACGATTCGCCGCCCACAGGACGTGCTTCAAGCGCAGCGATACGACGCTCTGTTTCGTCCAGTTGCACCTGCAACTGCGCCTGATGTTCAAAGTCAGGCACCACTGCTTCGGCACTTGCGCCACGCATGTCAGCCAGCTCAATAATGGCCTGCTGCAGTTCGGCAATCTGCTCATCACGCTCTGCCAGAGCGGCACGCCATGCGCTGTCGTCGATGACTGGAGCCGATGCGGGCACCGCTGCAAACGTCTGTGGCGCGGGTGTGGCAGGCATTTCCACAATCGGCGCTTCGGCTGCAGGAACCGGCGTTGCTGCTGGCTTTACACCACCGAACCCGCCGTCTCCGGCAAGGTCGTTGAGCACAGCCTGCAGCATGCCGGCATCGATCTGGTCGCGCTGCTCGACCGCACCCATCAGCAGCAGCCGGTTGATGATCTGGTTTACACGGCGCGGCACGCCGCCGCTGGCCTTGGCCAGATCGGTATAGACGCGCGCATCAAATTGCGGACGTCCCTGCCAGCCCACCAGCGCCAGACGATGTTCGACATAAGCGCCAACTTCGGAAGGCTCCATCGCATCCAGATGGTGCGAGGCAATCACGCGCTGGCGCAGCTGCTCCAGTTCGGGCGAGGTCTGCAACAGCGTGCGGAATTCAGGCTGACCAAGCAGCAGAATCTGCAGCAGCGGGTGCGCGCCCAACTGGAAGTTGGACAGCATGCGCAGTTCTTCCAGCGCTTCGACCGAAAGGTTCTGCGATTCGTCCACGACCAGCAGGCAGCGACGGCCTTCACGCGCTTCGTGGTGCAGAAAGGCTTCGATCTGCGCCAGCGCGGTGGCCTTGTCATGCCCCGCCACTTCGATGCCAAAGGCGCGCGCGGCCACGTGGATCAGCTCTTCGCCATCCAGCGCGGATGTGACGATCTGCGCCGCTGTCAGCCGCGCCCGGTCAACCGAGGCCATCAGGTGTGCAGCCAGCGTGGACTTGCCCGCGCCAACCTCGCCCGTGATCACGATGAAGCCCTCACCCTGCGCCAGGCCATAGCCCAGATAGGACAGCGCCTTGCGGTGCGTCCCGCTCTCAAAATAAAAGCGCGGATCCGGCGTCAGCTGGAACGGGCGACCACTCAGGCCATAGAATTCATCGTACATCAGCCGTCTCCAGGCATCAGAAGCTGTAACGCAGGCCAACAAGGCCGGATGCAATTGTCTGATCTTCAAGCAGAGTTTGGTTAAAACTATCTATACCGACTGCTGCGGAAGCTGCTAAGCGATCTGTCAGGTTGCGGAAATATGAGGCGTTTGCGCCCACCGCCGTGGTGTTTCCAGTCCCCGTCGTTCCCGGCTCAAACCATGCAGAATAGGCCGAGATCGCAAAGCTGGAACGGCGATCGATCGGACCGTTCAGACCGGCATTCACATAGTAGCTTTCGTCCAGCACGCCGTTCGCTGCACCCAGCACCGAATCCTCACGTGCAATGAAGCTGCGGCGGATATAGCCCGCGCCGATCCCTGCGGTCATCCGGCCGATCTGGCGCGAATAGGTGCCGTTGATACTGCGCGCACGGAACACTGCCGAGGATACCGAGGACAGTGCATTGTTCACGCACCCGCCCGCCTGCGACCCATTGGCGCAGCCTCCGATTTGGCCGTTGAAAGGATTGCGCGTCACTTCAAAGTCAGTCGGCAGATCGCGCAGGGCACGCGTCACCTGCCCGCCAAAGCCGGAGATGTTGTCAGAAGCGGCAATCGTCAACTGGCTGCGCGCATCGGGCACATAGGAGAAGCTGCCGTAATAGGTCGTGCTGTCATAACGGCGACCCACGAAAGCGCTCAGTGCAGTGCGACGGCTGGGTCGCCACATCACGCCCGCGTCCCACGTCAGGCCATCGGTCTCATAGGCGATCTGGCGCGGCTGCGATTTGTCGGTAACAAAACGGCCATCGTCGCCCACCAAAGCAACGCCATTGCCATCGCGCACGGCATCGCGTGACGAGATTTCGACGTCCTCGTAGCCAATCGCGCCCACCAGGGCGAGCGACATGGTCACCGGCAAGGTTACCTGCACACCACCGCGCACATCACGCACACGCTGGTCGAGGTTCGAGATGTCTTCCTGGAAGTACGAGCCAGAAGCCGTTACCCCCACAGGCAGTACCGTGCCCGGTGCAACGCCTGCCGAGATCTGGGCCGACTGCACCACAGAATCATCGAAGATGTCGTTGAGCGGCTGCCCAGCGGAACCCTGCAGCACATTCTCCTGCTCCAGCCGGTTATACCCGACCAGATAGGACGCCGACACCGCAACATCGCCGACATTGGTCGACAGCGCAGGCCCGGCATAGAGCGAGTAGATCTGGCTCACCGCATCATTGGTGGCCAAGGCATTGAGCGCCGATGCACCGCCCAAACCAACGTTGCTCCGCGTCGCCAAAGCGCCCGCTTCCACCGAAAGCGTGCGCGGGATCAGATCGTGGCGCACGCGGGCCAGGCCCGAGAGCGTGTCACCATCGGCCACCCGGTCTGATTGCGAGATACGGCGTTCATATCGCACCGAAATCGCACCTTCGGTCCGCCGCCCACGCAGGCTAACGTCCACGCCCGCCGCCAGCGAGCTGTAGGTCAGCACGTCGTCGCCGGGGGAAAGCTCCCACAGCACGTTCTGCACCGCCTCGATATAGGGCCGCACCGTGGTGCGCGCGCCCGCGCCGCCGCCACTGCGTGAGGACGAAGCGCTGGATGAAGGCGCATCGCCCCCGTCCATTCCTTCATAGCCAAGCGACTGCGCATGCACAGGCGCTGCGGCAAAAGCCGTTGCGGCCAGCAAAAGCAGGCGGAGGGGAAGAGCCGGTCTGGTCATTCCTTGTATCCGTAATAAGTGCCAAATCGGCGGCCCGTGGTTGAAAAGCGGGTGCCGTTGAGCAGGAGTTTGATGTCTTCGCATGCCCCCAGCAGGCCCACCGCATCGCGCAGCGCGGCCTCGCCGGTCACATCGGCGCGCACTACGACGACCGTCTGGCCGACATGGTTGGCAAGCACCGTGGCAGGCGAAGCGGCCAGCACGGGGGGCGAATCGAAAATAACGATGCGGCTGGGCGAATGCGCCGTCAGCCGGTCCAGCACTGCATTGGTGCGGGCAGAGGCAAGGTATTCGGTGTCCGATCCCGTCGCGTTGCCCGCAGGCAGCACGTAAAGCCCGGCAATATCAGTGCCGATCACGCAGTCTTCCACCGGCAGCGAAGGATCGGCCAGCGCGTCCATCAGCCCCTTGCCGCCCGGCAGGCCCAGCGTGGACAGCACCGATGGCTTGGCGAAATCGGCATCGACCAGCAGGACTTCGTTGTCCTTTTCCGCCGCAATCGAAATCGCCAGATTAACCGCGCAAAACGTCTTGCCCTCACCGGGATGGGCAGAGGCGATGAGAATGCGTTCGCCATGCCGCGTGCCCTGTCCGCCCCGCGATTCAGCCGCCACGCGCAGAAGCTGCCGCTTGATGATGCGGAATTCCTCAAGCGTGCTCGTCACCGCGCTCTCCGGCTCGATGATGCACTGCTCGCGCAAATGTTCGCGGTCGATCTTGTGATAAGCCCCGGTAAAGCGGTTCACTTCCACGATGGTTTCAGGCGGTGGCGGCGCAAATGGTGCAGGCGCTGCAACCGGAGCGGGAGCCACTGGCGCAGCAGGAACCGCAACTGCGACTGGCTTGGGCGCGGACGGCTTCGGCGCTGGCGGCAGATCAGGCACCACGGGACGCGTCAACGTGCGGAAATCAAAACTACCCGAGGCACGCTCGATCAGCGAGGGGCCTGAAGCGCTCCTCAACTCGGGGGGCAACGGGATCTTGCTCTGGTCGGTCATCGTTCGATCCTCCTCAGGCCACCATGCCGCGCTTCAGCATTTCCACGCCGAGCAGGACGAACAGGACAACGAACAGGCCAGCCAGGCCCCCTGCAAACCACTTGAGCCGCTTCGCCCGTTCAGCCCGCGCCAGACGGGTTACTGCTTCGGACACGCCGCCCAGCACAGGCAGGCCGGTGGAACGTTCAAGCTGGCCCGTGGTCGAATAGGCAGACTTCAACTGCGCCAGCGCAAAGGCCCCAGCCCCGCCCGCGCCGATCCCCACAACCAGCACCAGCATCAGCAGGATCGGGCGATCAGGCGCAGAAGGACCGGTCGGCATCGTCGGCGGATCGATCACTTCAAACTTCACCGCGTCGCGCTCAGTCTCAACCTGTCCGCGCAAGCGCAGCTGTTCGCGGTCACGCAGCAACTTGTCGTACTGCTCTTTGTAGACGTCATAATCGCGGCTGATGCGCGCAGCTTCGGCAGCCACGGTCGGCTCGCTGAACTGCTGTGCGGAAAGCTGCGCGATCTCTGCCTGAAGTGATCCCTTGCGCGATTGTAGCGCCACAATGCTCGCCTCACGATCGGCCTTGATCGAAATGAGCGACGAATAGGCCGGATTGAGCGTGCCCCCGCCACCGCCCTCACCCGCAGCCGCCTTTTGCAGGCCGGCAATCTGCCCCTTCACGGCAATCACATCGGGATGGCTGTCGGTCAGCCCGCGCGCGCGCATCGACCCAAGATCAGACTGCGCCTGCGACAGCGCGCCTTTGGCTCCGCCCGCCGGGCCTGCCACCGCAATGGTCTGCGGCGTGCCTGAAAGCTGCCCGTTGATGGAAGCCAGCGCGCTTTGTGCCGCCAGCAGGTTCGATTCAACATCGCGCAACTGCCCGCGTGCGGCTTCCAGCTTGGTCGAAATCGAGCCGATGCCGGGAATGAACCCGACGTTCTTGGCCTCGAATTCCGTCCGCTTCAGTTCAGCGGCTTCCAGATCCTTTTTGCGGGTGGCCAGCTGCTGGTCCATGAAGGCCAGCGTATCGGTCATCTCGCCGCGCCCGCCCGCAAGGTTCTCCTCGCGGAAAATGTCGATCATCTTCTGGACGACGTCCTGCGCCAGCTTGGCGTTCTCGCCATCGTTGCGACCGCCGCCGCCTGCATATCCGGTGATCTCGAACAGGTTGTCCTGCTGGCTGACGACTTTCACGTTCTTGCCCAGCCCGGCCACTGCGGCCTGCATCTGCTTGTCGTCGGTCACCTTGTCGCCCAGCCGGGTCGCGCGGATCACCTTTTCCAGGTTCACAGAACTCGTCAGCGTCTGGCGCACGCGCTCGATGTCGCGCTTGCGGTCTCCGCCAATGCCGATCTGGTCGGCCAGCACATCGTCGATCTGCACAAAGATGCGGGCTTTGGATTCATAGCTGTTGGGCACCATCGCCACCACCAGCCAACCGGCCATGCACACCGCCCAGGCAATCGCCAGCGCAATCCAGCGCCGGGTCCAGATGCCGTGGAGCGCGATGCGCACTTCTTCATAGATGCTGGTCATGGCCGCCGTGTTCCCCGCCCGCCGCTCAGAACATCGACTCAGGAATGATGATCACATCGCCCGGCATCAGCAGGACGTTGGCCTTGGTATCGCCCTTGCGCAGGAGATCCCCGATGCGCACGGCATATTCCTTCTGATTGCCCGATTGCTTGTCAAAACGCACCAACCGCGCCTTGTTGGCGGCAGCATATTCGGACAGCCCGCCCACCGCGATCATCGCATCAAGCAGCGTCATGTTTGCGCGGAACGGGATCGATGCGGGCTTTTCGGTTGCCCCCACAATCCGCACCTGCTGGCTGAACGTACCGGCAAACTTGTTGACGATAACCGAAACGATCGGCTCCTGAATGTACTGCGAAAGCTGGAGCTTGATGTCTTCGGACAGCATCGAGGGCGTCTTGCCCACCGCTGGCATGTCGGTGATCAGCGGCGTGGTGATGCGCCCGTCGGGGCGGACCTGCACCGAAGCGCCAAGTTCCGGGTTGCGCCACACAAAGATCGTCAGCTCGTCCAGCGGGCCAATCACATATTCCTCGCCCGGCCCTTCCTGAAGCGCCACGAAAGACGCTGGCGGCAGTTGCGCCCCGCCACCCACGCCGCCGCACCCTGTAAGGGCAAGGCTGAGCATCGCCGTTCCGGCAAGCATGCGGGTTATGCGGGCATTCAGAGGCATGGGTCATCCTTCTTGCTGCGGCTTTCCCTTACCCCTGCGTTCAGGCGCACGGATCGCAGGGACCGCAATTCACGCTCGGCTATCGCCAAAAAGGGTGAAGATTGCGTTAGCCTTGATTGCTGTGAAGGATGACGCCAAGGCTACTTTCGCCCCTGTCCCGAAGCGGGACTGCCTTGGATGTAATGGTTAACGGTGGGAACCTATCCCACTGTCATGCAAAGATTTTCAGATCAGAACTTCGCGCGCCGGGCCTTGCCCAAGGAACGCGGCGGGGCTGGCGCTGGCCCCATAAGCCCCGGCGCAGAAAATTGCGACCAGATCGCCCACGTCAGCCTTGGGAAACCCGCCCTTGTCGGCCAGCCGGTCAAGCGGGGTGCAAAGACAGCCGACGATACTGGCCTCTTCCGCCACCTCAGCGCCAAAACGCGTGGCGATGGCGCTGGGATAGTTGCGGCGCACCACCGTGCCGAAGTTTCCGGACGCGGCAAGCTGGTGATGCAGTCCGCCATCGGTGACGAGATAGACCTCGCCGTGGCTAACCTTGCGGTCCACTACAGTGGCCAGATAAACCCCCGATTCGCCAACGAGATAGCGGCCTAGCTCAATGCAGAACGCCGTCTCTTTCAGCGCATCGGGCAAATCGGCAAAGCGCTCGGCCAGCGCCTCCCCTACGGCGGCGATGTCTACCGGTTCGTCACCGGGGAAATAGGGAATGCCAAAGCCACCCCCCAGATTGCACTTTGGCAGCGCTGCGCCAATCTCGTCCGCCAGCCGCGCGGCGAGCGTCAACGTTTGCCGCTGCGTCTCGATAATCGCGTCGGCGGAGAGCGCCTGACTTCCTGCGAAGATATGAAACCCCCGCCAATCCGCACCGGCTTCGATCAACTTGCGGCCCAGCGCGGGCACACGCTCTTCATCGATGCCGAACGGTTTGGCCCCGCCACCCATCTTCATGCCCGATCCCTTCAGATCGAACTCCGGGTTCACGCGGATGGCCAGCTTCGGCGTCACGCCCAGCCGCTCAGCAATCGCCAAAGCGCGGTTGGCCTCGCCCTCGGATTCAAGGTTCAGCGTCACCCCCGCCGTAATCGCCGCTTCCAGTTCAGCATCGCGCTTTCCCGGCCCGGCAAAGCTGACACGGGCCGGATCGATTCCCGCGCCCTGCACGATCGCCAGTTCCCCGCCCGAGGCGATGTCGAACCCGTCGACCAGATTCAGCATGTGCTTCAGAAGTGGTGCGTAAGGATTTGCTTTGACGGCATAATGTATCGCCAACTGCTCCGGCATTGCAGCCCGAAGCGCCGCGACCCGAGCGGACAGCATATCGCGCGAATAGACGAACAATGGCGTGCCGCCCGCCTCGGCGACCAGATCGGTCACCTTGCGTCCGGCAATGGCCAGCACACCGTCGATAGCGTCAAATCCGGGCGGAATGGGGCCAAGCGGTTTCATGGCGTCATGTCCTCGGCCAGTTCGGCAGCCAGCGCAACCCGGTCCAATTTGCCATTCGGGCTGACCGGCATGGCATCGCGCCAATGAACATGGCGCGGCACCATGAAATTGGGCAGCGCCCGCGTAAGTGCCGGAACAAGCGCATCTTTCTCAGCATCCGGCGCAGCCCGCGCGACCAAGTGGATCGCCTGCCCCAGTTGCGGATCGGGCAGACCCAGCGCCACCGCCTCGGCCACGATCCCCGTTGCCACCGCCGCTTCTTCCACTTCCTGCGGGCTGACGCGGTTGCCGCTGGTCTTGATCATCGCATCGCGCCGCCCGACGAAATGCAGCAATCCCGCCGCGTCCCGCTTCACTCTGTCGCCCGACCACACGGCCATGCCCCCCAGCTTTGAAAACGCAGGCGCTGGCTTGAACCGCTCAGCCGTGCGCTGCGCATCCTGCCAGTACCCTTGCGCCACCAGTGGCCCGGTATGGACCAGTTCGCCCTCTTCCTCCGCCGCAGCTTCCGCACCCAAATCATTGACGACAAGCACTTCTGCGAACGGAATGGCCTTGCCCATCGAGGTCGGGTGCGCGTCCACCAGCGCGGGGTCAAGGAAGGTAGACCGAAACGCCTCGGTCAATCCGTACATCGGGTAAAGATCAGCCTCTGGAAACTTCGTGCGCAGCGCGCGAACCAGCGACAGTGTGAGCGCCCCGCCGCTGTTGGTCATGCGCTTCAGGCTCGCCGCAGCGTCCTCCGGCCAATCGAGTTCCGCCAGTTGCAGCCACAGCGGCGGCACGGCGGCAATGGTCGTAACCCCATGTTTCGCCACCGCTTTCACCACATCACGCGGCGTCAGGTAATCGAGCGGCACCACGCTGCCACCTGCATACCAGGTCGAAAGCAACTGGTTCTGACCGTAATCGAACGCCAGCGGCAGCACCGCAAGCACGCGATCTGTCGGCACAATTTTCAGGTAATGCGCCACGCTGACGGCACCGAGCCAGAGGTTCGCCTGCGAAAGCATGACGCCCTTGGGCCGCCCGGTCGATCCGCTGGTGTAGAGGATCGCGGCAAGGCTATCGGGCGTCGCATCCGATGGCGGCAGTTCTCCGCCCTGCTCATCGACTTCACCCCAAACCAGCGGTTCCTCGAACACCGCACACGCAGTATCGCCCGGCTCAAGCGTATCCAGCCGGGTCTTGTTGGCGATCAGCAGTGCTGCCCCAGAATCGCCAAGGATATGCGCCACTTGCGCACGCTTGAGCAGCGGATTGACCGGCACATGCACCAGCCCGGCGCGCACTGCGGCCAGCGGCATCAGGCACGAAAGTTCGGTCTTGGGCAGCCACGTCGCCACCCGCGCGCCCGCTTCGCCCACCTGCGATTTCAGCCACTTCGCAAGGCTTCCTACACGCGCGTTTAACTCTTCATGGCTAAGAGTGCGGTCGCGCAGCACCAGCGCAGGCGCGGTGCGTGCCCCGCGCAGAGCAAGGTGATCGAGCGGAAAGACAGTGGGATCGGGGCTTTCGGGCACGCAGGTCTCGGCACAGGAATTGGTATCGTTTTGCAGGTCTATCACGCCAGTCTTAAGGAAGCGCAAGCGGATGCGGGCGTTCTTGCTGTGCAAGGCCCCTCGCCCTTCGAGCGGCTCGACTGGCTCGGCCTGCTTTCCGAAATGTGCCTCGCCCCCGCAAAACCGCGCGTAAGCGTTGCCTCCAACGGTGCGCGGGTGGCCGCGCTCCCTTGGATGGAAGCGCATGGCGGGGCCGAGGCGCTGGCGAACTGGTACAACTTTATTGCGCGTCCGCTGGGTGATGCGGCGCTTCTTTCAGAGATCACGCGAAGTCTGCCTATGGGCCGCGCGTCCTTTGCGCCGATGCCGGAAGATGATGCACGCGCGCTGGCCGATGCGCTGCGCCGCACAGGCTGGGTCGTGATTTCAGAGCCTTGCGACTCTAACCACATCTTGCCTGTGAAGGACCGCAGCTTCGCCCAATACTGGGCCGCCCGCCCCGGCGCGCTGCGCGAAACGGTGCGGCGAAAGGGACGCAAGGGCGAAGTGGGCTTGCGCATCGTCACCGAATTCTCGCCCGCCGATTGGGACGCTTACGAGGCGGTCTACAAGCTCAGTTGGAAGCCCGACGAAGGGTCTCCCGATTTCCTGCGGCGGTGGGCGGAAATGGACGGTGCGGCGGGGCGTTTGCGGCTGGGGATTGCCGAGATTGGCGGGCAACCGGTGGCCGCGCAGTTCTGGACGGTTGAGGGCGGCACGGCCTTCATTCACAAGCTGGCGCATGATGAGCGCTTTCGCAAGCAATCGCCCGGCACGCTGCTGAGCGCTGCCATGTTCGAGCATGTCATTGATCGCGATGGCGTTTCTCTGGTGGATTTCGGGACCGGCGACGATCCCTACAAGCGCGACTGGATGGAAGACGTGCGCACCCGCTGGCGTGTACGGGCGTGGCGCAAGGGTGCTGTGCGGCACTGGCCCGCCATGATCCGCGCTGTGGGGAGGCACAAGCTGCAACCCCTTGTTTCCCCGAACCGCGATGGTTAAGGCCGGTTTTCTGAACGACACCTAGATGCACCTAACTGCACCTAGACGCACTTGAACGGCACCGGGATACGATGAGCGACACTGAGAGCGACACCGACAGCACCCTCCGCGCGATCCTTTCCGACGTGCTTGGACTCTCCACGGACCGGGTCGCCGCGTTCGACGCTTCGACCGGCCTGTTCGGCGATCTGCCCGAACTGGATTCGATGGCTGTCGCAGGGCTGCTGACCGAAATCGAAGACCGGCTCGACGTAGTGATCGAGGACGACGAAGTGGATGGCGAGTTGCTGGAAAGCTATGGCAATCTTCTCGCGTTCCTCGAAGGCAAAGTCGCCGAGAAGGCCTGAATGTGATTGCCTCCTGGCCCTGCCCCGGCCCGCATGGGCAGAGCGAGGAGTATGCTTTCGCCTTTGATCGCGGGCGCATGGTGCGGCTGCTGATCGTGCCTGCCCTGTTCGACGAAGCCAACCGCACGCGGCGGATGCTGGTCGATACGATGCGCCTGCTGGATGAAGCGGGCGTGGACAGTTTTCTGCCCGATCTGCCCGGCTGCAACGAGAGTTTACAGGACTTTTCCGCCCAAAGCCTGCACGCATGGCAACGCGCGATGACGCAGGCGGCGCGCCACTTTGGCGCGACGGATGTGCTGGCGGTGCGCGGTGGCGCGCTGGTGTTTCCGCATACTCTGCCGGGGCTGGTTCTGGAACCGGCCAAGGGCGGTTCGATCCTGCGGCAACTGCTGCGCGCCCGCGTGATTTCAGCGCGCGAGGCCGGGCGGCAGGAGGACAGCGCGGCGTTGCTGGAGGCTGGGCGCAGTGAGGGGCTGGAACTGGCGGGCTGGCATTGTGGGGCATCGCTGATCGCCGGGCTTGAGAGCGCGACGGCGCAGATTGAAGGCCAACGCATTGTTTCACAAAGTGAACTTGGCGGTGGCGGGCTGTGGCTGCGGGCTGAACCGGCGGCCGCGCCCGAGCAATCGGCGGCGCTGGCGCAGATCGTGCTGGCGGAGATCGCCACGTGACGCGGCGGCAGGTGACGTTCCTGTGCGAGGGGGCGCGGCTGTTCGGCACGCTCGATATCGGGCAGGCGAGCGGGGCGACCGGACTGCTGATCGTTTCGGGCGGAAACGAGCTGCGCGCCGGGGCGTGGTGTGGGCAGGCGCAGCTTGCCGCCAAGCTTTCACGCGAGGGCTTTCCGGTGTTCCGCTATGATCGGCGCGGGGTGGGTGACAGTGAGGGTGAGAACCTGACGTTCCGCCATTCCGGGGCTGACATTGCGGCAGCTGTTACCGCTTTCAAGGCCGCCGCTCCGCACGTTTCGCGCGTGGTGGCATTCGGCAATTGCGATGCGGCGGCGGCGCTGATGCTGTTTGCGCCTGAGCTGGCGCTGGCCGGGCTGGTGCTGGCCAATCCGTGGACGATCGATGGTGAGGAAGCGCCGGATGTGATGCCTGCTTCGGCCATCCGCAGCCGCTATCTCGCCAAGCTGACCAATCCACGTGAGATCTGGCGGTTGCTGACGGGCGGGGTCAATCTTGGCAAGCTGTTCAAAGGACTGCGCAGCGCCGCAGCGGCTGCACCCGCTGCGCCTTCAGGACTGGTTGCTGAGATGAAGGCAGGGCTGGCTGCGTTTGTTGGGCCGGTTTCGATCCTGCTGGCGAGCGGCGACCGGACGGCGCAGATGTTTGCCGAAGTTTGGGATAGCGCCGATCCGCATGTGCAGCGGATCGATAGCGGATCGCACAGCTTTTCCGACGAGGCCGCGCGGGCGTGGTTGCAGGCGCGGTTGGTGGAGGCGCTGCACGTTTGATGTTGGGGTGATGGGGTGACATGCCCTCCCCCAACCCCTCCCGCTTGCGGGAGGGGAGATTCAATAGCGCCCCTCCCGCAGGCAGGAGGGGAGTCTGCAGCTTACGCTTCGACTGTCTGAGTGGCCTTGTAATCCAAGTCCGCAAGGAAGCGTTCGGCGTCCAGCGCGGCCATGCAGCCGGTGCCTGCTGCAGTCACGGCCTGACGATAGGTGTGGTCCATCACGTCACCGCAAGCAAAGACGCCGGGAATGGCGGTCTTGGGGGTGCCGGGTTCCACCACGATGTAGCCGCTGTCATCGAGTTCCAGCTTACCCTTGAACAGTTCGGTGGCGGGCGCGTGGCCGATGGCAACGAAGGCTCCGTCGGTCAGCGCGATCGATTGTTCACCGGTGACGGTATCGATCAGCTTCACGCCGGTCAGGCCCTTGCCGTCTTCGCTGACGAAGCTGTCGACCTTCTGATTCCAGAGCACCTTGATATTGGGATGCGCGTGGAGGCGGTCCTGCAGGATCTTTTCGGCGCGCAGGCTGTCACGACGGTGGATCAGGGTGACGTCGGTTGAGTGGTTGGTGAGGTAGAGCGCCTCTTCCACAGCCGTGTTGCCGCCGCCGATCACCACGACCTTCTTGCCGCGATAGAAGAACCCATCGCAAGTGGCGCAGGCGGACACGCCCTTGCCCGAGAGTTCCTGTTCGCCGGGCACGCCAAGCCATTTGGCCTGAGCACCGGTGGCGATGACCAGAACGTCGCCTTCATAGACATCGCCGCTGTCACCCGTGGCGCGGAAGGGCGAGCCGTCCATCGTCACATCAAGGATCGTGTCCCACATCATGCGCGTGCCGACGTGTTCGGCCTGGGCCTGCATTTCCTGCATCAGCCACGGCCCCTGGATCACATCGCGGAAGCCGGGGTAGTTTTCCACATCGGTGGTGATGGTCAGCTGCCCACCGGGCTGGAGGCCCTGCACCACGATCGGCTGCATGCCAGCGCGCGCGCCATAGATGGCGGCAGAAAGTCCGGCCGGGCCGGAGCCGATGATGAGCATGCGGGTCTTGTGCGTGGTCGCCATGCGAATGTCCTCCAATTGCCAAGCGAGATAGGCAGCACGGGGGCGAAAAGCGAGTCCGGCAAAGGGGCTTTATCCGCAAGTATCGGACAGAATTTCTTGGGAGCACCCTGCGCGCATTTTGCCGACGCCGCGTTGCGCAAAAGGCTTTTGACAGCAGCGCCTACCCCACCCGACAAGCGCAGAGGAATTGCAGGGGGCAAAGGGCATGGATCGCAGGGACTTCATCAGGGGACTGGCCGCAACCACTGCCATATTCGCCTTGCCGGGGCGCGGTGGCGCAGTGGCACCGGTCAGCGATCCAGCGCTGGCGGCGTTCATCCGGGGCATGCCCAAGAGCGAATACCACGTGCATCTGGAAGGCACACTGGAAGCCGAAATGAAGTTCGCGCTGGCGAAGCGCAACGGCATGAACCTGCCCTTTGCCGATGTGGCGGCGATGAAGGCCAGCTATATCTATCACGATCTGCCGAGCTTCCTTGCCATCTACTATGACGGAATGAAGGTTCTGCAGAAGGAACCGGACTTCTATGACCTTGCCTATGCCTATCTGGCCAAGGCGGCATCACAGAACGTGATCTATGCCGAGATGTTCTTCGATCCGCAGGAGCACCTGAAACGCGGCGTGGCGATGGCCGACATGATTGGCGGGATCACGCGGGCACGCGGGGATGCCGAGGCCAAGCTGGGAATCCGTTCGCAATTGATCCTGTGCTTTGTGCGCGATCATTCAGCGCAAAGCGCGATGGCGGCGTTGGATGCCGCTCTGCCGTTCAAGGCCGATTTGGTGGGCGTGGGGCTGGACAGCGATGAGGCAGGCAATCCGCCCGAAAAGTTCCGCGAACACTTCGCCAAAGCGCGCGCGAACGGGTTGAAAGTGACCGCACATTGCGACGTGGACCAGACAGACACGTTGCGCAATATCCGCACCGTGCTGACCGATCTGAAGGTGGACCGGATCGACCACGGCGGCAACATCGTACAGTCTCCCGAACTGGTGGCGATTGCCAAGGCGCGCGGCATATATTTCACGGTCTGCCCAACCTTTTCGGGCACGCTGAGACGCACTGAAAAGGTGCCGGTGGACGTCGTGCGGGCAATGATGGACGCAGGACTGAAAGTCACGATCTCGTCCGACGACCCGGCCTATATGGGCAGCGAGTACGTGGACGACGTGCTGATCCGGGCAGTAGAGCGCAGCCAACTGACGCGCGCAGAATTGATCGCGATTGCACGCAACGGGTTTGAGGCGGCGTGGCTGCCGGAAACCGACAAGGCCGCGATGTTGGCGCGGCTTGATGCTTACGTGAAGGCCGCGTGACCTGCCTCAGGCCTCGACCAGGTTGCGTTCCATCGCTTGCAGCATTTCAGGCGTAACGCCCAGCACTTCGCGCGCATAGCGTTCCGTGTTGCCGTAGCTTTCGCGGATCGCAGCAAAGGCAGTTTCGAGGAACGGGGCTTCGACGCCCATCAGTACCCGGACGGCGGCATCGTCCATGCTGACGCCGAAGCCTTGGCGGACATGGCGTGCGCCCGCTTCGATGCGAGCTTCGGCGTTGCCGGCGGTGTTGGTGAGCAAATAGTCTGCCATGATGTCATCACCGTGGACGCCAAGCAGATCGTGAACCAAGGCAGCGGCCACACCAGTGCGGTCCTTTCCGGCGAGGCAGTGGAGCAGGCTGGGACCGTCGCGCTCGGCCAGGGCCTTCATGTACAGGCGATACGTGCCGACAAGGACCGGGCGGAAGGGCAGCGTTTTATAAAGGTTGCTCATGGCGCGGCGTGCGTCATCGGGAGTGCGGACATCGCGCGCGGCTTCCTCGTGCGCGGCGCGGCCTGCGGCGCTGGCGGTTTCGCCGGGATGGAACACGACATTTCCGGCAAAATCGGCATGGCGCAGGCAGGGGTTGGCGCGCCGCTCGCTGTCTCCGCGCAAGTCGATGACAGTGGCAATGTCCAAGGTGTGGATGCGGGCGAGGTCTTCGACGGTTGCATCGCTATGCTGGCCTGATCGCCACAGCATGCCCTTGCGCAAACGCCCGGCACGCGCGGCGTATCCGCCATAGTCCCGGAAATTGTGGATGCCCGCCATTTCGAGCACACGCGCTTCGGTTGTCGCTTCGGTCGTCGATGTCATGGATTCGCCCCGTTTAGCTGCGATTGCTGATGCGCGGGCGAGCGAAATGGCGCAAGGGGTCAATCCAGTCGGATGGCCAGCGGCTCCAGCGCGCGGGCGACCACAACGGCGGCAGGCGTAGGCTTTGGCACCAGCGTGCCGCCTAGGCTGCGAACGGCCTCGTCCATCCGATCAAGGTCGCCGGTATGCAGGACATAGGGAATGCCCATTCCCGCCAGAGTGCGGGCAACCTGTTCGCAGGTCTGGCCCTGCCCCAGCGAGACATCAAGGATCGCAGCGGAAATCGCGTTGTTCTGCACAATGGCCAGAGCCTCGACCAGATCGAGCGCAGTTAGCGGTTTGCAACCGGCGTCTTCGACCGCAAATTCGAGATCAAGCAGGATCAGCGGTTCGTCATCCAGCACGAGCACACGACACGGCTCGCCCGTGGAAGGATGGATTCCGGTCATTCTGCGTGGTCTCTCAGGGGTATGTTCAGCTTCGCCTTCAGGCCCTCGCTATCCCATTCTCTCACGATACCCCCCCTAGCCATGTTGAGCATCCGGTCGACGATACCGTCGCTGCCACTGCCCATAGCCGGGGCGCCGGGAAGGCTGCCATGCTCGGTCCAATCGATGCAGATGGCGGGGCCATCGGCCGCCCCGTTCCTGCGCCACGCGACGGTGATGTGGCCATCGTTGCTGCTGAGCGCGCCGTGCTTCAGCGCATTGACCGCCAGTTCATGGAGCGAAAGGCCCAGCACCGAGACCGAGGCGAAATCGGAGCGCAGCCCGTTGCCTTCGAAACGGATGCGGGTGCCATCGGGATCGTAGGGCGCGAGGACGGCGCGGATCGCCTGCCCGACTTCAACGGTACCGCGGTGGGAATCATCCAGCGTGGTTTCATAAGCGCGGCCCAGCGCCTGAATACGCTCGTTGATCTCGCGCGCTTCGGTTTCAATCCCGCGCACGCGACCGGTGAAATTGACGATGCCGCCGATCACCGCGAACATGTTTTTCATGCGGTGGGAAAGTTCGCGCGCAAGATCGCGGGCATGGCGCTCATCGGCGCGGGCGGCGCGTACATCGGATACGTCCCACTGGCTGCCGAGGATGTAGACCAGCTTTCCATCGGCATCGTAGATCGGGCCGAGGTGCAGCGCATTCCAGAACGCGGTGCCGTCTTTGCGATAGTTCATCACTTCGACAACCAGCACGTCTTCTTCAGCAATCGCCTTGCGGATTCGGTCGAGCGTACCGCGATCACTTCGCGGACCTTGCAGGAAGCGGCAGTTGCGACCGACGATCTCATGATCATCATATCCGGTGAGTTGCCGAAACGCCTTGTTGGCAAAAACAATCGGCACATCTGACTGGTGCGGATCGCACAGGCATATCGCCATGCGGGTTTGGGCCATAGCCTGTTCGAACAGCACGCCGGACGCTCCTGCGAAGGTATCTTCAGGATGCTCTGCGCGGGCGCGCGCGGCGGTGGTATCAAACGCGGTGTGAGCCTGGTCATTCAGGCCAGTTTCAGGGACGCTGTTGGGAAAATTTCTGTTCATATCAATGGTGCCTGACCACCGAAATGCAGTTCCTAAAGCTTGGTTCCATGAAATGTGATTAAATTCACAGTGTCACTGCCGTTCGCGTGGAATGATGGCCAGCGTAAAGCGCGAAATGCAGACGAGCTTGCCAGCTTCATCCTCAATCCTGATGGACCAGACGTGCGTGGTGCGGCCTAAGGCTTCGGGCCGCGCGGTGGCATAGACCCAGCCTTCGCGCACGGGGCGCAAGTGGTTGGCGTTGATTTCCATGCCCACGCCGAGGAACTTTTCAGGGTCCACGACCATCGCGCCCGCCATTGATCCGAGCGTTTCGGCCAGCGCGACAGAAGCCCCACCGTGGAGCCGGCCGAATGGCTGATGCGTGCGGTGATCGACCGGCATGCGCGCGCGAATCCAGTCTGGCCCGCAATCGACGAACTCGATGCCGAGGTGCGCCGGCATGGACGAACTGCCAAGCTTCGTCAGCCGCTCCATCGACGGCATGACGCCATTCCACCAGATCATGCGGCAAAGCCCTCTGCCAGAAAACGTTCGGCGCAGCCGGCCAGAACGGCAGTGCCAAGCGGGAGGACGCTTTCATCCACCATCATGCGCGTGGAATGGATCGAGCAGCACGAGCGCCAGTCCGCACCTTCGTGCGCGACGCCGAGGAAGAACATCGCGCCGGGGACTTTTTCCAGCACATAGGAGAAGTCCTCCGCGCCCATGATCGGCGCATCAAGGCGGTGAAAGCCGTTCTCACCACTGATGGCGCGCACCACCTTTTCGCCCAGATCGACCGCGCGGGCATCGCAGACGGTGACCGGGAAGCCGGGAGTGATCGTGACCGTGGCGGTCATGCCGTGGGCCTGTGCGATATGCGTGGCGGCCTGATCCAGCACTTCGCGAAGGCGGGCGCGGTTGGTGGGGGAAAGCGTGCGCAAGGTGCCGCGCATGGCCACACTGTCGGCGATGACATTGTGCGCGGTGCCCGCCTCGATCTTTGCCACAGTGGCAACCACCGGATCGCTGACCGGGAACTTGCGCGTGACGAGGGCCTGCAATGCGGTGACGATCTCGCAGGCCACGGGCACCGGATCGAGCGCATCGTGCGGCATCGAGGCGTGGCCGCCGCGCCCCTCCACCACGATGTCGAACTGGTCGGCCGAGGCGAGCAGCGCGCCTGCTTTGCCAGCGACCAGCCCGTGGGGGCTGTTGGGCATGATGTGGAGCGCAAAGGCAGCATCGGGCAGTGGATCGATCAACCCATCGTCGAGCATGAAGCGCGCGCCGTGGTAGCCCTCTTCCCCCGGTTGGAACATGAACTGCACTTCGCCTGCCAGTTCGTCGGCACGCGCGCAGAGCAGTTCGGCAGCCCCTGCCAGCATGGCGGTGTGGGTATCGTGGCCGCAGGCGTGCATCGCGCCGGGGATGGTCGAGGCAAAATCGAGGCCCGTCTGCTCGGTCATCGGCAGCGCGTCCATATCGCCGCGCAGCAGGACTCTTCGGCCTGCGCCTGCCCTGCCTTTCAGTGTGGCGACGAGGCCGGTGGTCGATGGCCCCTCGCGCCATTCGAGCGGCAGATGGGCAAGTGCTGAACGCACCTTGTCGCGCGTTTTGGGCGTGTGCAGGCCGAGTTCCGGCTCTGCGTGGATGGCGCGGCGCAGGGCGACGATGGCGTCGGCATGCCGGTGCGCCTGTTCGAGCAGTTCGTGATGAAGCATGGGGCCTCGCTGTGTGGATGTTCGCGAGGCTGGCAGGTTGCAGCGCCGCTGTCGAGCCTGCCGGTTAAGGGTTGCACACACGCGCTCCTTGCGTTAATCGAGCGATTAAACAAGCCCAGCGGGAGAGTCAGCAATGCCTGAAGCCTATATCATCGACGCCGTCCGCACCCCACGCGGAGTTGGCAAGCCCGGCAAGGGCGCGCTTTCGCACCTGCACCCACAGCATCTTGCGGCAACGGTGCTCAAGGCGCTGAAAGACCGCAACAATCTTGATACGGCAACGGTGGACGACATCATCTGGTCAACCTCGTCACAGGTGGGCAAACAGGGCGGCGACCTTGGCCGCATGTCCGCGCTGGCAGCGGGATATGACATCTCGGCCAGCGGCACGACTCTGGATCGCTTCTGCGGCGGCGGCATCACTTCGGTGAACCTTGCCTGCGCTTCGGTCATGTCTGGCATGGAAGATTGCGTGATTGCGGGTGGCACCGAAATGATGAGCTTCCACGCCACGCACGGTGCAGAGCAGGCCAACGCCGGGATCAAGCCATTGGGCATGGGATCGGGCAACATGGCATTGGACGCGATCCACCCGCAATCGCATCAGGGCGTATGCGGTGATGCCATCGCCAGCATCGAAGGCATCAGCCGCGAGGCGCTCGACGGGCTGGCTCTGGTCAGCCAGCAGCGCGCCGACATGGCGATCAAGGAAGGCCGCTTTGCCAAATCGGTCGTGCCGGTGCTGAACGAGGACGGATCGGTCGCGCTGGACCGTGAGGAGTTCCCCCGCCCCGAAACCACTGCCGAGGGTCTGGCCGGACTGAAGCCAAGCTTTGCCGGACTGGCCGACTTTGACCTTGGCGGCACCACATTCCGCAAGCAGATCAACCGCCGTTACCCCGACGTGGAAATTCAGCACTTCCACCATGCGGGCAATTCCTCGGGCGTGGTCGATGGCGCGGCGGCACTGCTGATCGTCTCGCCCGCCTATGCCGAAAAGCACGGGATGAAGCCGCGTGCGCGCATCGTGGCCTATGCCAATCAGGGCGACGATCCCACGCTGATGCTCAACGCGCCGGTTCCAGCGGCGAAGAAGGTTCTGGCCAAGGCGGGCCTGACCAAGGACGACATCGACGTCTGGGAGATCAACGAAGCCTTCGCCGTGGTTGCCGAAAAGTTCATCCGAGATCTGGAACTGGACCGCTCGAAGGTGAACATCAATGGCGGCGCGATGGCGCTGGGCCACCCTATCGGCGCAACCGGTTCCATCCTGATCGGCACTGCGTTGGATGAACTGGAGCGGTCTGGCGGGCGCTATGGCCTGATTACGATGTGCGCGGCGGGCGGGATGGCCCCGGCCATCGTAATCGAGCGCATCTGACAGACAAATTGCGAATGAAACCATAAGCCCGCCGATTATTTCGGCGGGCTTGTAACTTGTGACATTGCAAAGCATCAATGTTGCTGCCAATCGTCACCCAGATATGCTGCCAGTTGCCCGCGCCCTATTCAGACCCGTTCGCGGCAGGCTGACCGCCTATTCGCTTGCCGTGCTCTTCGCTCTGATAGCAACCGTCGCCCGGTTTGCCGCAGATCATTTGCTGCCGCCCGGCTTCCCGTTCCTGACGTTCTTTCCGGCGGTGATCATCGCCGCGTTTCTGGGCGGGCGCGGTCCCGGCACGGTTTGCGGGGTGCTCAGCCTGCTGGCTTCGTGGTATTATTTCATCCCCCCGATCGAGAGTTTCGCGCTGAGCGTTCCGGTGGCGACAGCGCTGCTGTTCTTCACAGCTGTGGTGGTGGTTGATGTTCTGCTGATCGATGGATTGCAGCAAAGGCAGGCAAGGCTGGAGGACAGCCAGCGCCAGCTTTCCGCGATGGCCGACCAGCAAACCCTGCTGTTCAAGGAACTGCAGCACCGGGTGGCCAATAACCTCGCCTCTGTTTCATCGATGCTGCGCCTGCAACGACGCCAGATTGAGCGTGATCCGGCGTCTGCCATGCGCATTCTGGAAAGCGCGGATACCCGGATCGAATTGATGGGCCGGGTGCACCGCCAGCTTTACGATCCCGCTGCGCGTGAATTGGCCGTGCCTGAACAGATCGAAAGCGTGGTGCGCCATGCGCAGGAAGTGGCCGACGCCAGCCATGTGACGATAAACGTCGATGCGGTTGACGCGCGCATTGCGGTGGACCGCATGATGACCCTGATGCTGCTGGTAACCGAAGTGCTGAACAATTCGATCAAGCACGCCTTTTCTGAGGGGGAACCGGGCGAAGTGCGGCTGACGCTTGAGCGCAGCGGCAATAGCCGCCTGCGCCTGACCATCGCCGACAATGGGAAGGGCTTTGATCCGGCCAGCGGAAACGAGGCCCCGCGCCATCGCGGATTGGGCACGACGATTATCAAGGGCTTCGTCTCGCAACTTGGCGGCGAAGTGACCACCGACAGCCGCAATGGCGTGACGACAGTCGTGGAGTTTCCCGAAAACGCGGATTGAGCGGGGTTTGGGGATTTACAGGCCGAATGACACAATATCACCCCGTCACCCGTTCGTGTCGAGCCATTACCCGTTCGTGTCGAGCCATTACCCGTTCGTGTCGAGCGAAGTCGAGACATCGCGCAAAGTGTCTCGACTTCGCTCGACACGAACGGAATGGTGTGATGGCTTTGGGTTAGAATGCCATTCTCGTTCTACTCCACCGCAGCAATCGGCCCCGCCTCGTTCGCCACGATCTTCAGCACCTCGGTCCACGCAGCCACATTCTGCGCCAATTCCGCCGGATCGACCTTGTCCAAGGTGTCATCAGGCGTGTGGTGCAGATCGAAGTAGTGCGTGCCGTCCTGATCAAGGTCGACCACGGCAAGCTTTTGCTTGGCGATGACCGGAGCGACATCGGTGCCGCCGCTGGCCTTGCCCGCCCCGCGCACAATGCCCATCGGTGAAAGCGCCGTGGCAATGCGGTCCGTCAGGGCCTTGTTCGCGTCGGCCATGCTGAACGTCACACGCCACACTTTGCCAGCGCCGAAATCGCTTTCCATCGCCAACGCATAAGGTTCTGCGTGCTTATCGGCATAGGCCCTGCCGCCAAAACCGCCCAGTTCCTCTGACCCTGCCCACAATACACGGATCGTGCGCAGGGGCTTGCCGCCTTCCTGCGCCTTCATTGCGGCGGCAGTGATGATCGCGCAGCCTGCCGCATCGTCAATCGCGCCAGTGCCCAGATCCCAGCTATCCAGATGGCAGCCCAGCAGGATCGCGGGCAGCGACGGATCGCGCCCCGGCAGATCGGCATAGACGTTGCCCGAAGGCAGCCCGTCAACGGTCTTGCCGGTCAGCGTCAGGTTCAGGCGGATCGGCTTGCCACTGCCGGCGATGCGCGCGATCAGATCGGCGTCCGGGTTTGACACCGCGCCCGCCGGGATGGCCTTCACGCCATCGGGGAACGTGGTGCCGCCGGTGTGCGGATTGCGGTGGCTGTCGGTGCCGATGGAGCGGATCACCGTGGCCAGCGCGCCTTTGCCCGCTGCGATGGCCGGTCCCTGCCTGCGCACAGCGCCATAAGGGCCATAGCCACTGCCATCCTGCGCACGCTTCATTGCGTGGTCGATGAAGGCGATCTTGCCCGTGAGCGAACCAGCGGGCGCGGCTTTCAGCGCATCGAGCGTGGGGAAATAGGCGACTTCACCTTCGACGCCCTTGTCCGGCGTGGTGCCGCTGTAACCCAGCGCGGTGACGGCCAGCCTGAACGGGATTGGCGCGATCAGGCTCGCCTCGTCACGCCCGCGCACGTAGCCACGGATGGTGAAGGGCTCGACCGTAACGTTGCTGAAGCCCAGCGCTTTCAGCCGCGCATCGGCCCAGGTGCGGGCGCGCGCCTCAGCCTCGCTGCCCGGCATGCGCGGGCCGACTTCGCTGGTAAGCCCTGCAAGAATATCCCACGCAACATCGCCCTTTGGCTCCTGCGCATAAGCTGTTGCGGACAGGAGGGCGACGGTGAGCGCGGTGGCGCGGGAAAGGTTTCTCATGCAACCTTGCTATCGTCCTGCTTCCCACCTGCCAAGCCCTGCCGACGCCCTTGTTTGTTACGCCCCGCTTGCCCGCGCGGTTCCTAGCCGGTAGAGGCGGCGCAACTCCTTTTCGCCATTCATCCAAGGACCAGACATGGCTGCCCAATACGCCTACGTCATGAAAAGCATGACGAAGACATTCCCCGGCGCGCAGAAGCCGGTGCTGAGCGACATCAGCCTGCAATTCTATCAGGGTTCCAAGATCGGTATTGTCGGCCCGAACGGTGCCGGTAAATCGACGCTCATCAAGATCATGGCCGGGATCGACAAGGATTTTACCGGCGAGGCTTGGCCGGGTGAGAACATCACGGTCGGCTATCTTGAGCAGGAGCCGCAGCTCGACGAGAGCAAGACCGTGCTTGAAAACGTCAAGGACGGCGCGCGCGCAATTGCCGATATGGTCGACCGGTTCAACCAGATCGGCATGGAGATGGGCGAGGAAGACGCCGATTTCGATGCGCTGGGCGCTGAAATGAGCGAGCTGCAGGACAAGATCGACGCGGTCGATGGCTGGACGCTCGACAATCAGCTGGAAATCGCGATGGAAGCGCTGCGTTGCCCGCCGGGCGACTGGCCGGTGGGCAGCCTTTCCGGCGGTGAAAAGCGCCGCATCGCGCTGACCCGCCTGCTGATCCAGAAGCCGTCGATCCTGCTGTTGGACGAACCGACCAACCACCTTGACGCAGAATCCGTCGAATGGCTGGAAAACCACCTGAAGGAATATGCCGGCGCGGTGCTGATGATCACCCATGACCGCTACTTCCTTGACAACGTGGTGGGCTGGATCCTCGAACTCGACCGTGGGAAATACTTCCCCTACGAGGGCAACTACTCGACCTATCTGGAAAAGAAGGCCAAGCGCCTTGAACAGGAAGATCGCGAAGAAAGCGGCAAGAAGAAGGCCCTCAGCCGCGAACTTGAGTGGATCCGGCAGACGCCCGCTGCCCGTCAGGTCAAATCCAAGGCGCGTATCCGCAAGTTCGAAGAACTGCAGAACGCGCAGGACAACCGGCCTATCGGCAAGGCGCAGATCGTCATTCAGGTGCCAGAACGCCTTGGCGGCAAGGTTATCGAGGTCAAGAACATCTCGAAGGCCTTTGGCGACAAGCTGCTGTTCGAAGACCTGTCATTCATGCTGCCACCGGGCGGCATCGTGGGCATCATCGGGCCTAACGGCGCGGGCAAGTCCACGCTGTTCAAGATCCTGACCGGCAAGGAACAGCCGGACAGCGGCACGGTGGAAATCGGCAGCACCGTCCACCTCGGCTTTGTTGACCAGAGCCGCGACGATCTGAACCCGAAGAACAACGTCTGGCAGGAAATCTCTGACGGTCTGGACTACATGACCGTCAACAAGCAGGAGATGAGCACGCGGGCCTATGTCGGCGCGTTCAACTTCAAGGGCGCAGACCAGCAGAAGAACGTCGGCAAGCTTTCAGGCGGTGAACGTAACCGCGTCCACATGGCCAAGATGCTGAAGTTGGGCGGCAACGTGCTGCTGCTCGACGAACCGACCAACGACCTTGACGTGGAAACGCTGAGCGCGCTGGAAGACGCCATCGAGAACTTCGCCGGTTGCGCCGTGGTCATCAGCCATGACCGTTTCTTCCTTGACCGTCTCGCCACCCACATCCTGGCATTCGAGGGCAACAGCCACGTCGAATGGTTCGAAGGCAACTTCGCGGCCTACGAAGAAGACAAGCGCCGCCGTCTGGGCGATGCGGCTGACCGGCCGACCGCGCTGGCCTACAAGAAGCTGACGCGCTGATCTGATCCGCGTGGTCTTCCGCTAACCGCCCTTTCGGCGGAAGCGGAAGACCAGCGTGTCGCGCTTGCCTTTTTCCTCGACGACGACTGACGCAGTCATTGCGTCAGGGCCGGTGCGTTCATAGACGAGGCCGGAGAATTCGAAGCGGTCTGCCGATCTTGCGGTCAGTGGGAAAGCCTCCACTTCGTCCTTTTCCTCCCAGCCGGTCAGGTCGGGATTGAAGTGCTTGAGCCGGTAGGCAAGCGATCCGCCCTGCTCCACAATGGTGATGATTTCGTAGAACATCACCATGCCATCGGCTCTCATCTGGCGGAAGTGCCCGACCATCTGGCCACCGGCGGGCGCACTGTAGGATTCGAGCGCGGGCGCGCCGGCAATGCCCTCACCCTCCCAAGAGCCTTGCAGCCACGCGAGGTCTGCCAATGTGGCCGCCGGTGCCGCCAGTGCTGTTGCCGGTGTCAGCAGCATCACGGCAAGGGCAAGGTTGAGGCTGTTCATGGCATTCTCCTCATGGTGCCAGCCACTCTGCGCGCCACGGCAGGTCTGCGCCGGCGCGGGCAAATCTTGCGCGTTCTCCGCCAAGGTGCGTCAGCCGCAGCCAATCGAGACTGCGCACTTCGACCAGCAGCACGGCGAAGTTGCTGTGCCCCGGCAGGGTCTCTTCGGGCAGAGGCGCGCGGTACAAGAGGTCTTCGGGCAGCGCCGATCCCGGCTCGTCCAGCAGAGCGCCCGGTCCCGCCTCGGCCAAGTAGCAGCGGCGGCTGGAAGGGGCAGATCGCTCCCACGCGGCGTCCGAAAGAAGGCTGCCGTGCTCGATCCACCCCGCGCCGCGCATGCGCAACTGCACGCGCGCGGCCGGATCATAAGCCAGCAATGAAACCGGAGCGCCATCACCGATCAGCGCACACTTGGGGCTGCGCAGGTCTGTGTGAAAGCGCAAACGTGCAAGGTCTGCGGTCGCCTCGCGCAGCACCATGATCCGCAGGTCACCATCGGCGGTGCCCACCACCGGCGTGTGCATCGCGTGCCGACGGTCTTGCGCTGCTGCAACAAGCCGCCCCGCCGCATCGGCCAGCACCCCATCCAGCGTCAGCTCCATTCATATTTCTCCACACAAACCTGAACGAGAGGCCGTCAAGCCGGTTCATATATCGGACAGCGCGAATCAGGTATTACGAAATGGTAACGGCCCTGAAGTGTCACGGCCAACAATCGGGAAAGGGTCGGCCACGATGTCCGGCAAGTCAATCTTCAGCAAGAGCGCCCTCGCGGTGCTGGCCGTGGCAATGGCAACCACCGCCATTCCCTTGGAAGTCATGGCGCAGGAGCGGCAGCAGCGCGGCGAACGCAGCGGCGCGCGTGGCGGTGACGGTGGCAATGGTGGCGGTGGCCGGATGTGGGGCCGGAGCGGCGACGCAGGCAACCGTCAGGCAACGCAGGCCCGCCCACAGCGCGTCCAGCAGCAGCCTCAAACAGCGGCGGCACCCGTACAGCGTGCTGCGCCCTCAACGCAGCGTGTAGAGCGCCCGGCTGCGGGCAGCTGGCGCGGCACCGGCAATGTCGAAAACGGCGCACGCTGGAGCCGCGAAGACCGTGGCCAGGCAGACCGTGCAACACCGCAGCGCACCACCCCGGCCCCTTCGCAGATCCGCACGCCGGACCGGCCAACCACCGCGCAGACCACACCGCAGCGCGGCTGGGACGGCACACGCTGGAATGGCACGTCGCCCGGCCGCAACAATGGCAGCAACTACGGCAATTGGCGTGACAATGATCGCCGCGACGATAACCGCAACGCGAATGGCAGTTGGAATGGCCGGAACCAAGGCTATGCCGACCGGGACCGCAACCGCGATTACCGCGACCGGGATCGCAACGACGGGCGCGGCAATTCGTGGAACAGCAACAACGGACGGCGCGATGGTTGGAACAACAACAACCGGGGCGATAATCGCCGCTGGAGCAACGACTGGCGTCGCGACAACCGCTACAACTGGAGCCAGTATCGCACTCTCAACCGGGGCATCTATCGCCTGCCAACGTATTATGCGCCCTATCGCGGTTATGGGTACAACCGCCTGTCGATCGGGATTTTCCTGAACTCAGGCTTCTATGGCAACAACTACTGGATCAATGATCCTTGGTCGTACCGCCTGCCACCGGCTTACGGCTCGTACCGCTGGGTCCGTTACTGGAACGATGTGATTCTGGTCGATACCTATTCCGGCGAAGTTGTTGACGTGATCCACAACTTCTTCTGGTAAGATAGCTTTGATGGCTGGCAACCGTCAGCCATCAATCAGGCGGCCCCACTGACAAAAGACAGTGGGGCCGTTGTTTTGTAGGATCAACCGAGAGCAGCGCCCGATAGCGCGCGCAGCACATTGCGCATCATTTCGTGCCCGTCCTCGGTAAGCCGGACGTATCGACGGCGCGCGTCGGCATTATCGGCAATGCGATAGATCAGGCCTTCCTGTTCCAGCCGGGCAATCCAGCGCAGTATGGTGGTCGACGGTACGCCCGCATCAAGGCACACCGAAGAGACCTGCACTTCGGTACGGCGACGATCCGCGATGTACAGATCGAGAAGGATATCCCAGCCGGGTTCGCCAAATAAACCCCGCCGGGCGCTGGCTGCATCCCGCTTTCTACGAAGGCCGTAAATCGCTACGGCGAGTTTCAGACTTTCCAGTTCCGGATCAGCGAAGGCGTCCAAACAAAACTCCTCCGGCCAACCAACGCTCATGACGGCAAAAGGCCGCTTTTAGACCCGACAGCAGGTACACGCCCCTAAGCACTGCATCGAAACTTATGATCGTTCAGCGACCGCTAAAAACAACCCTTGTTGCTTTTGGTTAACCCAAAGTTGCGGGAAATGCTTGATGAAATCTGTATTAAGCGTCCACTTCGGACTAAATGACGGGGCTTGCACCATACAACGCATTGAAGCAGGACGGTTCCTGAGATGTCGATTTTTGCAAAGACCACGCGCTTGTCGACTGAGACACTTGCCCTCAAGCGTGTAGGTGAGGTTGTCCGCAAACGGCTGACGCAAGACCCCGGCGTCTACCGGCTGCCGGTCGATGAACTCGAAATATTTGGCGTCGCCCAATTTTTTTCCGAAGCCGAATGTAACAGGCTTATGACCATCGTCGAGTCGGTCGCGCGCCCCTCTCCAACCTACATGGGGACTGACGCTACCGGGCGGACCAGCTACTCTGGTGACGTCGATCCTAACGACCCGTTAGTCATCATGCTGCAGCGGCGGATTGATGATCTGATGGGCATTGATCCTGCATATGGTGAGACAATTCAGGGGCAGCGCTACCACCCGGGTCAGGAGTTTCGCGGGCACTACGATCACTTCCTGCCTTCACAACATTTCTGGGACGCGGAACAAAGGCGTGGCGGTCAGCGTAGCTGGACTGCAATGGCGTATCTCAATGCCGTTGAAGAAGGCGGGACGACCGACTTCACCCGCCTTGACCTGTCCATCCCGCCCCAGCCGGGCGCCCTGCTGATCTGGAACAACATGAAGCCTGATGGCACGCCCAATCCCAATGCCATGCACGCCGGAATGCCGGTGGTGCGCGGCGTGAAATATGTCCTGACCAAGTGGTATCGGGCGCGCCCGTGGTGCTGATGCGTCGGCTGGCTTTGGGCGGCGCTGCGCTCTGCCTGCTTGCTGCGACGGCAGCACCCTCGTCACCCGGGGTCGCCCCGCATGGCGCATCAAAGCCCGGAACGATTGAGCCGAAAGCAAGGATCGACGGACAGCCAGGCGGCCAGCCGGCACAGCGCGCAGCGCCGCCCATTTCCGCAAATACGTCGCTCGACCGTTTGTTTGCAGCAGACCTGCACCAAAGCCTTGCGCTTGATCCGCTGGGCGCGTTGCAACAGGGCAAGCGCGTGCCAACGAGCCAGTTCCTGCTACTATTCACGCCGCGCCTTGCACGCGAACGGCGCGATGCCAACAACCGCCTGCTAGGCGATCTGGGCGACATTGATCCCGCCGCGCTCGACGAAGGCCACCGCATCTCACGCGCGGTCATGCTTGATGCAAAACAGGCAGAGCAGGCGCTGCTTACGCCAGACTCACTTGCACTGACCGAGGTGCAGCCGTTCAACCACTTCGGCGGCTTCCATGTGTCGTACCCCGAACTTTCATCACCCGGCAGCGGGCTGGTGCTGGAGAACGCGGGCGATTACGAACTGTTGATTGCCCGACACCGCGCTCTTCCTAAAGTGTTCGATCAGGCCATCGCTCGTTTCCGCGAAGGCATGGCCAGCGGCGTCACTGCACCGCGCCTGACCGTGGATAACATGATCACGCAGATCGACGGGTTGCTGGCTCAGCCGGTCGACCGGTCGCCGTTCATGTCCGCTGCGCGCAGCTTTCCCACAGACATGCCGCAGGTCCAGCGCAGCAAGTTGCGCCACGACCTTCATCAGGTGACCGCAAATGTGGTCTATCCGGGTTATCGCGACCTGCGGCGCTTTCTGGCCGAGGAATACCGGCCCGCCGCCCGTAGCAGCGTCGGCCTGTCTGCCATCCCCGGTGGACCTGCGCTTTATCGCCGTCTGGTGCGGATCAACACCACGCTCGACCTTGATCCGGCGGCCGTCCACGACCTTGGCCTTGGCGAAGTGGCCCGGATTCAGAGCGAGATGGAGCAGGTGAAGGGCGAGTTGGGCTTTAACGGCCCACTGCGCGATTTCTTCGATCATATCCGCACCGATCCGAAATATCACCCGCGCACCGAAAACGAGCTGGCCGAAGGTTTCCGCGCGGTCGGCCGCAAGGTCGATACACTCGCACCGCGCTATTTCCTTCACCTGCCGCGCACGCCACTGCAGATCCAGTCATACCCGCCCTATCGCGCAAAATTCGAGGCGGGCGGCAGCTATGCGCAAGGATCGCCCGATGGCAGGCTGCCGGGCACATTCTTCTTCAATTCCTATGACCTGAAGAGCCGTTTTCTGACCGGCATTGCCACGCTTTATCTGCACGAAGGCGCGCCGGGGCATCACTTCCAGATCAGCCTTGCGCAAGAGAATACCGCCCTCCCCGATTTCCAGCGGTTCGGCGGCAACACCGCTTACATCGAAGGCTGGGCGCTCTATGCCGAAACGCTGGGGTACGAGATGGGGTTCTACAAAGACCCGATGCAGCATTGGGGCACGCTGGACGACGAGATGCTGCGCGCCATGCGGCTGGTCGTAGACACCGGCCTTCACACCAAGGGCTGGAGCCGCGAACAGGCGGTGGACTACATGCTCGGCAATTCAGGCATGGGCCGCAGCGATGCCGAAGCCGAAGTGGACCGCTACATCGCCATTCCGGGGCAAGCGCTGTCCTACAAGATCGGCGCGCTGACGATCCAGCGGCTGCGCAAGGAAGCCGAAACCGCGCTGGGCGATCGTTTCGACATCCGCCAGTTCCACGATCAGGTTCTGGGCAGCGGGGCCTTGCCGATGCAGGTGCTTGAGGCCAAGGTGCGCGCATGGATCGCCGCCAGCCGCTGATACCAGCCGCCGGTGGCTTGCAACTGTAACGCGGCGCTGCTTTACAGGAAGCGTCGGGGGCTAAGGCCGGAGCAGGGGGAATTGCGATGCTTGGATACTTCGTGGCAGCACTGCCACATTTTCTGGCGTATTTCGGAACGGTCATCGCCTTGGCGGTGGTGTTCCTGTTCCTCTATTCGCGCTTCACGCCCCATCCGGAATTCGTGCTCATCCGTGAAGGAAATGCGGCAGCCGCCACGCAACTGGTCGGCACGTTCATCGGGTTTGCCATTCCGGTCGCGGTCGTCACCGCCAATTCGGTCAGCCTGGCTGACGTGATGATGTGGGGCGCGGTGGCCGCGGTGGTGCAACTGCTGGTTTTCGTCGTGATTGCCCGCCTGCTCTTCCGGGAAGTCGCTGCAAAGCTTGGCGAAGGATGCATCGCCTCGGGAATCTTCGTCGGCGGGATCGGGCTTGGCACGGGCGTGCTGCAAGCCGCCTGCATGGTGCCCTGAGCGCCGTTGCGGAAGGATTGGCGATGAAAAAGCAACTCGTGCTGACCACCGCAATGGCGGCAACGCTGGCTGGATGTTCTGGCGGCAACGACTGGGACGATGGCGTGGTGGCAGACCGCGATACCGCTGTCTGCGTCGATCAGGAAGGCCGCCGCATTCCCGATGAGAACTGCCGCAATGGCCGCGCCACCGGGCGCGCTGGCAGTTCGTTCTTCTGGTACTACGTCGGGCGCGGCAACCGCGTGCCTTACTATGGCGATCCAGTGCGCGATCCCAGTTATGGGTACAAGGGCAGCTACTTCCCGGCCAAGGGCGCGACGTATGCGCAAGCGCCTGCAGGTGCAAACATGACGCGCAGCACGCCGGTTTCGCGCGGTGGCTTCGGGTCCAGCGGCAAGTCGTTCGGCGGCAGTTGGTCCTGATCGGTGCGACGCCTGACGCTTGCCCCGCGCACGGACTGGCAGGCAAAAGTCGCCGACCTCGGCCTGCTGTGGCACAGCGACGCTGACGGCCCCTACTGGGACGAGAGCGCAGCCTATGCGTTCTCGCTGGCGCAGATCGAAACGATCGAAGACGCGACCGAAGCCGTCCACAAGCTCTATATCGAAGCCGCTGAAGTCATCGTCCGCGATGATGTGCTGATGGCATCGTGCGGCATTCCCGCGCACTGGCACAACGTGGTGCGCGAGGCGTGGCAGCGCCGTTCGCCCGCGCTCGACTTCGGGCGGTTCGATTTTGCGTGGGATGGCACCGGTCAGCCCAAACTGCTCGAATACAACTGCGATACGCCCACTTCGCTGCTCGAAACCTCGATCGTCCAGTGGTTCTGGAAGGAAGAGGTGTTCCCGCAGGCCGACCAACTCAACAGCCTGCACGAAAAGCTGCTGGCGCGCTGGCAGGCCGTGGCAGGCGCACTGCCGGGGCGGCGTGTGTGGTTCACGCATGTGGCCGACGATGCACATGAAGACACGATGACCACCACGTATCTGCGCGATCTGGCGGCGCAAGCCGGGCTGGAAACGTTCGGCCTGCTGATCGACCAGATCGGGATTGATGCAGATGGCCGCATTCTGGATCAGGACGATTTCCTGATCACCGCGCTGTTCAAACTCTATCCTTGGGAGTGGCTGGCCACTGAGCAGTTTGGAACCGCCATCCTGCCGCACATTCACGAGACCATCTGGCTGGAGCCGGTGTGGAAGATGCTGTGGAGCAACAAGGCGGTATTGACGGTGCTGTGGGACTTGTTCCCCAATCACCCCAACCTGCTACCCGCCTCGTTCTCGCCCGGCGCGGTGGGGCCGGACTATGTGGCCAAGCCGGTGCTGGCGCGTGAGGGGGCGAACATTGAGGTCGTCTCGAACGGCACGGTTCTGGCGCGGTCGGAAGGCAAGTATGACGCCAGCCGCATGGTGTTCCAGCAGCGCTATCCGCTCAAGGATTTCGGCTGCGGCTACCCGGTGCTGGGCAGCTGGATCGTTGCGGGCGAGGCCGCTGGACTAGGCATCCGCGAGGATGGCCTGATCACGGGCAACCGCGCCCGCTTTGTCCCCCACGTGATCATGGAGGAAGCATGAAAAACCTGCGCGCTGCGACCGACACGTTCCTTGAACTCGTGCTGATCTACGCCCTGCTGCTGGCTATCGCAGCGGCACTGCTGGCCCGGTTCGAAGGGCTGGACTTCATGACCGGCCTCTACTGGGCCGCGACGACGGCAACCTCGACCGGGTACGGCGACATCTCCCCAAAGACCGGCGCGGGGCAGATCGTGGCGGTATCGCTGATGCACATTTCGATCTTCCTGATCGCGCCGATGATCGTGGTCCGCCTGATCGACCGCCTCAACGAAAACCGCGATGCCTTCACCCACGAAGAGCAATTGCACATTCTCGAAGCGCTCGGGCGGATCGAAAGCCGGCTGGATCGGCTTGAACAGGGGAAATAGTCCCCCTGCCCCTCAGTCCAGCGCCTCGGCAATCAGTTTGCGCGTGTTGTCAACGCCGTAGAGCGCGATGAAACTGCCCATGCGCGGCCCTGCGCTGGAACCCAGCAGCGTTTCATAGAGGCATTTGAACCAGTCGCGCAGCTGTTCGAAGCCGTAGTGCGGATCTTTGCCGATCTCGTAGACGATGTTCTGCAGTTCTTCCGCCGTCGCGTCGTCTGACGTGCCCGCCAATTCCTCGTCGAGTGCGGCCAGAGCCTGTGCTTCGTTGCTCTCCGGCTTGCGGCGCTGCAGCGTGGGCGCGATGAAATCGCGGTTGTAGGCGAGCGCGCGGGTGACCAGGCCGTCGAGCGCTGGGTGCGCCGCGGCGTCTGCGTTCTCCACGTAATTGCCGAGGTAGGACCAGACCTGCTCACGTGTGGCCGACGCGCCAAGCACGCCTACGAGGTTGAGCAAGAGGCCGTAAGTGACCGGCAGGCTGTCACCCTCGCCGCCTTGGTAGCCGTTGGTGCGCAGCAAGTGCCAGACCGGATTGCCCAACTGCTGCTCGACCGGCTGTGCGGGCAGCTTTTCGCGGAACTGCCAGTATTCATCGACCGCGCGCGGGATGATGCCGACGTGGAGCGACTTGGCGCTCTTGGGTTCGCGGAACAGGTAGAAGCCGAGCGATTCCTCGCTGCCGTATTCGAGCCACTGCTCGATGGTCAGGCCATTGCCCTTGGACTTGGAGATCTTCTCGCCCTTCTCATCGAGGAAGAGTTCGTAGATCAGGCCTTCGGGGCGATGGCCGCCCAGCACGCGGGCGATCTTGCCCGATTGGGTGACGCTGTCGGTCAAATCCTTGCCGCACATTTCGTAGTCCACGCCCAGCGCAACCCAGCGCATCGCCCAATCGACCTTCCACTGCAGCTTGGACCAGCCGCCCAGCACGGTGTGTTCGATGGTCTCGCCATTGCTGTCGGTGAAACGGACGATCCCGGCTTCGGCGTCCACCACTTCGACCGGCACCTGCAGCACTTCGCCCGTGGTGGGCGAGACCGGGAGGACCGGCGAATAGGTCTTGCGGCGCTCCTCGCGCAAGGTGGGGAGCATGATGTCCATGATCGCCTGCCAGTTGCGCAGCACGTTCTTCAACGCATCGTCAAAGACGCCGGCGTTATAGCGGTCCGAGGCCGAGACGAATTCGTAATCGAAACCGAAGCGATCCAGAAACGCGCGCAGCATCGCATTGTTGTGGTGGGCGAAGCTTTCGAACTTCTCGAACGGATCGGGAATGCGGCTGAGCGGGTGGCCGAGGTGCGCATCGAGCACCGCCTTGTTGGGCACGTTGTCGGGCACCTTGCGCAACCCGTCCATGTCATCCGAGAAAGCGACGAGGCGTGTGGGATGACCGCCTGTGAGCACTTCATAGGCGCGGCGCACGAAGGTGGTGCGCAGCACTTCCTGAAACGTGCCGATGTGCGGCAGGCCCGAGGGGCCGTAGCCGGTTTCGAACAGCACGGGCACCAGTTCGCCAGAGGCATCGCGTTTGCCGCCCGGGAAGCGCTTGATGAGCTTGCGGGCTTCCTCGAAGGGCCATGCCTTGGAGGTTTGGGCGGCGGTGTGGATGGCATCTGTCATAGTGCCCGCCCTTTTGCGCGGCTGTTCAGGTTTCGCAAGCGAAAGCTGAAGGGGTTTACGGGGTTTACACAGTCCTGAGAGAAAGAGTCATGCCCCAGGTGGGGTGGGATTTGGCGCGTTTAAGCGCGACCCCCGGTCAAGCCCGGGGTGACGAATGTGTGGGGGTGTGGGGCGGCAGTCAGCAGCATTTTCGCTGCCTATCATAAGCCCTGCCCTGTAGGAAAACGCCGAAAAGGCGGGGCCGCGCTCACGCGGTCCCGCCGTTCCGTGGAGGTGCTTCTGAGGGGAGGCAATCCTCAGAAGCGAGAAGTCATGCTTACTTCAGCAGCGACAGGACGTTCTGCTGGGCCTGATTGGCCTGCGCGATCATCGCCGTCGACGCCTGCGACAGGATCTGCGCCTTGGCCATCTGCGTGGTTTCTGCGGAGTAGTCCGTATCCAGAATGCGCGAGCGGGCGTCCGAGAGGTTCGTGACGTTATCGTTGAGGTTGTTGATCACCGATTCAAGGCGGTTCTGGCCTGCACCGAGGCCAGCGCGAGTAGCACTGACAGCAGCCAAAGCATCGTCGACATTGGTAATGGTGGCTGTGGCGTTCGTGGTGCCGCTGCCGTCTCCCGCAACGGTGTCATTGACCTTGAGCGACTGCGTACCGGCTGCCGTGTAGGCAGTATTGCTTGTGCCAAACAGCACGTCGCCATCGAAGGCCACGCTGACAAGCGTCACGGTATCGTTGGTTTCAGCACCGGTCTGGATCACGAATTCGAGATTATCTGCGGCGACCGGCGCTGTTTCCACTGTGAACAGATCGTTGCCGTTGAACTTGGTCTTGGTCAGAACTTCGCTGACCTGGCTGGTGAGGTTTTCCACTTCCGACTGCATCGCGTCACGGTCAGAGCCCTGATAGGTGCCCGATGCGGCCTGTACGGCGAGTTCGCGGATGCGCTGCAGCATCGCGGTGACTTCATTGAGCGCGCCATCGGCGGTCTGGGCAAGGCTGATACCGTCGTTCGCGTTACGCACGCCCTGACTCATGCCCTTGATTTGCGAGGTCATGGTGGTGGTGATCGCAAGGCCCGCCGCGTCGTCCTTGGCACCGTTGATGCGCTTGCCGGTCGACAGGCGTTCCATTGCAACGCCGAGCATCTTGTTCGCTGAATTTGAAGCGTTGGTCGCACGGACCGCGCTGATATTGGTGTTGATGACTGCCATTTCCCATTCTCCACTATGGGCCGAAGCGGGCATAAGCCGCGTCGGTAAAAGGTTCCCAGCGAGAAGGACGGATGCTGCGCACAAAGTTTAAGGGGGCTGGTTAATCCGCGTGCAGGATTCTTTTGAGCCGGTTCAGGCTTGCCGCGTGTTCCATTCCTGTTCTAACGGTTGTGCGTGACCGAAATCCCCGCCCTTGTACACCCAGCCATGTCGCTTCCGGCGATTCATGCCAGCCACGGCGGGTGCTGGCTGCGCGACGGATTCTCCACGCGCGGGGTGAGCAAGGGCGATGCGATTGTCGCGGCAGCCGATACGCCGCTGCTGATGCTGAACGCGCCACTGGTGGCCAGCCGTCTGGGCTATCCCGATCTGTCGGGGCTGGATCTGCTCGAACTGTTTGCGTTCATCCATCCGGCAAAGTTCATGGTGCCAACGCCCAAAGGGTTGGCCCACACGCTTGATCTGCCTGAACCTGTGGGCGACGATGCGGTGCCATTGCTGCTGCAACAGGCCGCCGAAGCCTTGCTGGCAACATGCGAGCGCGATGACTGGGCCGAGCGTGAAGGCGCATGGACAGCCCTGCAATCGCTGATACGCATGCGCTGGCCGTGGGCAACACTGCTGACACCACGCATCAAAAAGCCGCAACGCGCCGAACGCTGGCTGTTTACGCGCCTGCCCGAATGGGAAGAGACAGCGGACCGCCCGCAACCCGCCCAAGTTGTGCTCGCAGACGATGCCGTGGTGGCGCGTCTGGCAGAATTGACGGGCGCGGATGCGGAAAGCCGGCCCGCACAACAGGCCTATGCGCGTGAGGCGGGGCGGATGTTTGCGCCGCGCCGGGATCAACGCCAGCCGCACGTGGTGCTGGCGCAGGCGGGGACCGGGACGGGCAAGACGTTCGGCTATCTCGCACCGGCCTCGTTATGGGCAGAGCAATCGGGCGGAACGGTGTGGGTATCGACCTATACCAAGGCGTTGCAGCGCCAATTGCGGCGCGAAAGCCGTCGCGCCTTTCCCGCAGAGCGGAATGGCAAACCGCCGGTGGTGGTGCGCAAGGGGCGCGAAAACTACCTTTGCCTGCTGAACCTTGAGGATGCGCTGCAAGGCGGGTTCGGAGGACGGGCGGCGGTGCTGGCACAGTTGGTGGCGCGGTGGGCAGTGTTCAGCCAGGATGGCGACATGGTGGGCGGCGATTTGCCGGGCTGGCTGGGCACACTGTTCCGCAAGCGCGGGATCGCGGCACTGACCGACCAGCGGGGCGAATGCGTCTATGCCGGGTGCCCGCATTACCGGAAGTGCTTTATCGAGCGCGCGGCACGGGCCTCTGCCGATGCGGAACTGGTGATCGCCAATCACGCGCTGGTGATGGTCAATGCGGCGCGCGGGCGCGATGCAGCACAGCGGCCAACGCGGATCGTGTTCGACGAAGGCCATCACGTGTTTGAGGCTGCGGACTCAACGTTTTCGGCAGCCATTACCGGGGCGGAAACAATTGAACTGCGCCGCTGGGTAATCGGGCCGGAGGGCAAATCGCGCGGACGACGGCGCGGGCTTTCGGCTCGGCTGGCCGATGTGGCGAGTTATGACGAGGAAGGCGAGCGAGCGATTGCGCAGGCGCGCACGGCGGCAGAAGCCCTGCCCTCTGAAGGCTGGCTGGCACGGGTGGTGGAAGGCACGCCTTTAGGACCGTTGGAGGAACTGCTCAGCGCGGCGCGGGCGCTGGCCTATGCGCGGGACGAAAGCGGCGGGCAGGAAGCGGGCTACGGCCTTGAGACCGAGATTGCGCAGCTGGACGGCGCATTTATCGAAGTTTCCGGCCGCGCGCAGGAAGCTCTGGAGGCTTTGCGCAAGCCGCTGGTGCGGCTGGGGCTACGGCTGGAGGCCCTGATCGAGGATGGGCCGGACTGGCTCGATGGCACTGCACGCGCGCGGATCGAGGGTGCGCGCGGGGCGATTGGCTGGCGCAGCGATCTGATCGCCGGGTGGATCGCGCTGCTGGCGCGCCTGGGCGGGCCAGGCGATCCTGACTTTGTAGACTGGATTGCGGTGGAGCGTTCGGACGGGCGCGAGTGGGACGTGGGGCTGCACCGGCATTACCTTGATCCGATGAAGCCCTTCGCCGAAAGCGTGCTTGCGCCTTCGCATGGGGTGATGATGACGTCTGCCACATTGCGCGATGGCGAGGACTGGTCGAGCGCAGTGACACGCAGCGGCGCGCCGCATCTTGACGTAAATCCGCGATTGTTCGGTGCGGACAGTCCGTTCGACTACGCCAATCAGGCCGAAGTGCTGATTGTAACCGATGTGCCGAAGGGCGACATTCCTGCGCTGGCAGCGGCCTATGGACGGTTGATCGAGGCTTCGGGCGGCGGCGCGCTGGGGCTGTTTACCGCAATCCGGCGGCTGCGCGCGGTTTATGGCCGGATTGCCGACCGACTGGCACGCAACGGGCTGCCCTTGTTTGCGCAGCACGTCGATCCGATCGATACCGGCACGCTGGTGGACATCTTCCGCGATGATCCGCGCGCATCGCTTCTGGGTACCGATGCGCTGCGCGATGGGGTGGACGTTCCGGGCCACTCACTGCGGCTGGTGGTGATGGAGCAGGTGCCGTGGCCCAAACCTTCGATCCTGCACCGGGCGCGGCGACTGGCGGGCGGCGGCGCTGTATACGATGACCGCATTATTCGCGCGCGGCTGGCGCAGGCCTTTGGGCGACTGATTCGTTCGGCCGGAGACAAAGGGCATTTTGTGGTGCTGTCGTCTGCTTTCCCATCACGGCTGCTATCAGCTTTCCCGGCAGGCACCCCGATCCGGCGCGTTACGCTTGATGCGGCTTTACAAAGCGTGGGCAGCGGTGTTTCTGGGAACGCGGACGCAACCAAGCGTCACGAGGGGATTTCGTGAAGACACTGGCCCTGTTCCGCCATGCCAAATCGGACTGGAGCGACGCGCGAGCGCGGGATTTCGACCGCCCACTGAACGCGCGCGGACAGCGGGGGGCGCAGGCGATGGGTGGTTATATCCGGGAAACCGGGCGCACGTTCGACCGCATGATCGCCAGCCCCGCCGTGCGCGCGGCCGAGACGGTTGAAGAGGCAAGCAAGGCGTGGAAATGCACTTTCAAGGTCGAATGGGACCGGCGCATCTACCTTGCCAGCTCAGCCACGTTGATCGACCTGATCAAGGAGCTTTCGGGCGATCCGGCCAGCGTGCTGATGGTCGGGCACAATCCCGGGCTGGAGGATCTGATCTTCGATCTGGTGCCTGACGATGGGTCATCGCCCCTGCGTGACGTCGTCGAGGAGAAATTCCCGACGGCGACGTTTGCCGTGCTGGAACTGGATGTTGCGCGTTGGGCCGACGTTTCAGAAGGCTGCGCGCGACTGGTGGAGATCAAGCGACCGCGCGATCTGGACCCGGCGCTGGGTCCGCAACTGATCGACTAATCGAGTGCCACGGCCAATCGGTCGCGGATACCTTGCAGGAATTCAATGAGCGGAGCGGCGGATTCTACCGGCGCGGGGCGCTCTTCATGCTGCTGGTCGGCTTTGACTATTGTGGTTTTGCCGCCGCCGAGCGCCTGCTTGGCACCTTTGATTGTGTACCCTTCGTGGTGGAGCAACCGGTCTATCCGAGAGATCAGCGCGACATCTTCGGGGCGATAATAGCGTCGCCCTCCTGCCCGCGTCAGCGGACGCAGCAGGGGAAATTGCTCTTCCCAATAGCGTAGAACATGCTGCCGAATGCCCAACGCCTTCGCCACTTCGCCAATGGTGCGCAAAGCACCTGGTTCTTTGCCATCGGCAGAGCGGGGAAGGTTGGTTTTTTCCATAGGCGCTGGTTCTTGCAGGGTGATCAAACCTGGCCGATGCGATCCTTTAGCATCTGGCTGGCGCGGAAGCTGAGAACGCGGCGTGGCGTAATTGGCACTTCAACGCCAGTCTTGGGATTGCGGCCCACGCGCTCTGCCTTGTCACGCAGCAGGAACGTGCCGAAGCCCGAAATCTTGACGTTTTCGCCTTCAGCAAGCGCTTCGCACATGTGTTGCAGGATGGATTCAACCATCTCCAACGAATCTGCCCGCGACAGGCCGACACGACGATTAATGCTTTCTGCAAGATCCGCGCGCGTCAATGTACCAACAGACCGCATCCCCGATTTACCCCCCAAGAGTGACAGACAAGTGTCGGACAATAACGCGGATTCCACAGAACGCAATCCAGTGGCTTGGGGATAAGGCCCCAGCTTGTTACGTAACGGCACGCAGGACAATTCACACACAGCCGATTCAGACACGGACCAGACTGGCGCCCCACGTAAATCCACCGCCCATTGCCTCAAACATCACGAGTTGACCGGGCTTGATCCGTCCATCACGCACCGCCGTGTCATAGGCCAGCGGCACGGAGGCGGCGCTGGTATTGGCGTGCCGATCAACCGTGACGATGACCTTTTCCGCAGGCAGATCAAGCTTGCGCGCGGTGGCATCGAGAATGCGGAAATTGGCCTGATGCGGCACGACCCAATCGATCTCAGCGGCGTTATGCCCTGTTGCTTCAAGCACTTCGCGCAGCACGCTGGCAAGATTGGTCACCGCGTGGCGAAACACCTCACGGCCCTTCATCCGGACTTTGCCAACTGTACCGGTGGTAGAAGGTCCACCATCGACATAGAGCAGTTCGCTGTGCGCACCATCTGCATGGAGCCGCGTGGCGATTACACCGGGTGCCGTGGGATCGCTCTCGTCCACGTCCTGTGCTTCAAGCACAATCGCGCCGGCACCATCACCGAAAAGAACGCATGTGGTTCGGTCTTCCCAATCAAGGATGCGGCTGAAAGTTTCCGCACCGATTACCAGCGCGCACTTGGCCATGCCTGTGCGGATCATCGAATCCGCAGTTGCCAGCGCATAGAGGAAGCCGGAGCACACCGCCGCAACGTCAAACGCGATGCCGCCATTGCAGCCCAAATTGTGCTGGACCAGCGTGGCAGTGGCCGGAAACGTCTGATCGGGCGTAGCCGTAGCAAGCACGATAAGATCGACCCGCGCCGCATCCAGGCCAGCCGCTTCAAGCGCGCGGCGGGCTGCCAGAGTCGCCAAGGTTGCTGTGGTCTCACCCTCGCCCGCGATATAACGCTGGCGAATGCCGGTACGTTCGACGATCCATTCGTCCGTTGTATCGACCATCGTCGTCATTTCAGCATTCGTCACGCACCGCTCAGGCAAGGCCGAACCGCTGCCGCGAATGACCGCACGAATGGTCATGCCGCGTCCTCACTGCTGACAGCGGCGGTGCGACCACGCCCGGTGGTGCGGATGCTTTCTGCGCCGAGGCGTGCAAGGTCGGCCTGGATACGCTCGGTCAGGTTTTCCTCCAGCAGGCGCGCAGTAACCGCCACGGCATTGGCCACGCCAACCGCCGTTGCGCTACCGTGGCTTTTCACCACGACGCCGTTAAGGCCAAGGAAGACTGCGCCGTTATGGTTGTTTGGGTCGAGATGGTGCTTGAGCAATTCAGTCGCCGGGCGCGAGATCAGGAAGCCGAACTTCGAACGCAGCGACGAGGAGAAGCTGCGACGGAGCAGATCGGCCACGAAACGTGCCGCGCCTTCCATCGATTTAAGCGCAATGTTGCCCGAAAAACCGTCTGTCACGACGACGTCGCAATCCCCGCGCGAAAGCTTGTCAGCCTCGGTGAAGCCATCGAAGCTCATCGCAAGCTCACCGGCCAACCCCCTGAGCTGGTTGGCTGCATCACGCACCGAATCGGTGCCCTTGGTTTCTTCGGTGCCAATGTTGAGCAGACGCACGCGCGGTGCCTCAAGCCCGTTGACGATGCGCGCGTAGGCTGCGCCCATGATTGCGAACTGCACAAGATTGCGCGCGTCACAATCGGTATTGGCGCCAAGATCAAGCATGATCAGGTCATGTTCGCCAAGCGTAGGCAGCAACGCAGAAAGCGCCGGGCGATCGATCCCTGGCATCGTGCGCAGCGCAAGCTTGGCCATAGCCATCAACGCGCCGGTATTACCCGCGCTGACCGCAGCACCAGCATGACCCTGCTTCACTGCGTTGATTGCCAAGCCCATCGACGTGGTCTTGGCGCGGCGCAGGGCCTGAGTCGGCTTTTCGTCACCCGAGACAACATCGGGTGCGTGGAGGATCTCCGCCGCACTCCGCAAGTTGGGATGGCTTTCGAGAGCCTGCTTGATGCGGGCCTCATCACCGACGAGAAGGAACTTGAAGCGGTCATGACGACGGCGGGCAAGTGCCGCACCCTCAATCATGACACGCACGCCTTCATCGCCGCCCATCGCATCGACGGCGATACGCGGCAGGCTCATGTCCTCAGTCCCCCCGATTTAAAGGCTTAAAGCCCGACGGCGATGACTTCGCGACCGTTGTAGTGACCGCATGCGTTGCACAGGTTGTGCGGACGCTTCAGTTCACCGCAGTTTGAGCATTCATGGAATGCATCAGGGCTGAGGGAGTCATGGCTGCGGCGCATGCCCCGGCGTGAAGGCGAAGTTTTTCTTTTGGGGACGGCCATTTCGGCACCTGTTCCTGAATTGCGTAGTTTTGTTGCGGGCGCGATAGGGAAAACCGGCCCATCGCACAAGCCCTGTTCAGCACAGGACCGGAGCGCAGCGACTTGTCGCCAACGGGATCGGGATTCGCCAAATCACGGGCGAAGGCGCGCCTATACGGAATTTCTGGTGCTTTGCAAGCATAGGCGCGCTAGCAATGCGCTGGATCACGACGACCAAGTCATCATAACAGGGGGAGTACCAAAAGGCATGATCATTCTGCCCATTACGCTGTGCGCGGCTGCGGCCGCTGCGGCAATCAACATATGGCTTTCCATTCGCATCGGAATGCTGCGCACGTCCAAAAAAATCAGCATTGGCGACGGCGGTGACATGGACCTGATTGCCCGCATGCGCGCTCAGGCAAATTTCATTGAAAACACGCCAATCATGCTGGTGCTGATCGCCGTGATCGAACTGGCGCGCACCGGGAACATCTACCTTATGGGCGTGGCCGGGGCGTTTATGTTGGGCCGAGTGGCGCATGGCGTGGGCATGGACGGCGGGCCGCTGATGCCTTTGCGCGGTGTCGGCACGCTGGTGACCATGCTGTCGCAACTGGGACTGGCCGTGTGGGCCGTTTCAATCGCGCTGGATATGTAAAATTGGCGGCGGGGAGCCGTGTGCGAACACGCCCTCCCCCCCAATTCCGCCTGCGAGCGGAGAGCTTTCAGCTTAGCGCGTAATCACTGACATAGCTGTTGGTCTGACGTTCACGGCCGAAGGTGCTGTTTGGACCATGACCGGGGACGAAAGTCACATCATTGCCCAGCGGCCACAGCTTTTGTGTGATCGAATCGATCAGATCCTGATGATTGCCCAGTGGAAAATCGGTGCGACCGATTGAACCCTGGAAGATAACATCTCCGACAATCGCAACTTGGGACGGAGCGTGGTGGAACACCACATGGCCGGGCGTGTGGCCGGGGCAATGAATCACGTCGAGCTCAACTTCGCCCACGGTGACCTTGTCACCATCGTTCAGCCAGCGCGCAGGCTCGAACACCTCACCGGTGATGCCCCAGCGCTTGCCGTCCTCATCCAACTGCGAGATCCAGAAGCGGTCCGCCTCGTGCGGGCCTTCGATCGCAACGCCAAGCTCCTTGGCGAAGATGCCGGTCATGCCGCAATGGTCGATATGACCATGCGTGACGAGCAGCTTTTCAATGGTGACGCCTGTGACTTCGACGGCTTTGCGCAGCTTTTCAAGATCGCCGCCCGCATCGATAAACGCGCCGCGCATTGTCTTGGTACACCACACCAGCGTGCAGTTCTGCTGGAGCGGCGTGACGGGGATGATTGCGACTTTGAAGGGTGGTTCGGCTGAGGGCTGTGTCATTTCGATGAGATGGCGCGCGACAGAGGGATTGGCAAGACCATGCAGCGTTGCCTGCGCCGCCCGACCACCTTCGACGCGGCCGCTGTAGGCGACGATTTATAGACGACCGCCTTTCCAAACGACGCGGCCGACAAGTTCGACGTCCTGCACTGGCCGTTCAAGGCGTGGATAGGCGACGTTGTCAGAGATAACGCGCACCATGCCGCCGGGGCCGGATTCGAGCCGTTTGACCAGCAGTACATCGTCGAGCCGGATCACGTGAATGCCTGCGCGCAAGGGGCGCGGGGTACGGTCGACGAGGATTTCGTCGCCATCGCGCAAGGTCGGCTCCATCGAATCGCCTTCAACTTCAATCACTGACAGCATAGCCGGTTCGAGCCCCTGCCCCTTGAGCCAGCGATTGGAAAAGCGCAGGCGGCCAGAGGGAATTTCCTCTGCAGGAAGCGCGCCCGGCCCTGCTGATGCACCAAGCGGCAAGCGCGGAACGTCAGCCCATTCGGCGGTCATCGCGCGAAAGGGGGCGGAAACTGGCAGCACCCGGCCCTGTTCAACAGCAACTACGCCGCCGCGCTGGGATGCCCCAAGCTCGCCTTCCGGCACGCCAAAGAACTCGGCCAAGGTGCGACGGTCGTTCTCCTCAAGCTTGCGCGGGCTGCCTTTGCGGACGAATTGCTGAAGGTACGTAGTGTTACGACCAATCAACGCAGAAAGCGCCGCAAGACTTACGCCGCGCCCCGCAGCCAGCGCGACCAACCGCGTTCGGGCACCGGTATCAGAATCACCGGCATCAGAATCATTGCCCATCGGCCTTCCTCCACTTTCGAAGGACTTTTCCTAGCATTGTAGGATTTCAAGATCAACATAGGAAAAATCCTATTACGAGTCGCTTCATCCGGTTGCACTTTCAGGGAGGGTCCAAGTCCATGCTTCTCCGCCGCATTGAAAAATTCATCGAGAGCACGGGCATGCCCGTGACGAAATTCGGCCGCCTTGCCGCGCACGATCCCCGCCTGATCGGCGATTTGCGCAACGGGCGTGAGCCGCGCTCCGCGATGGTAAGACGTGTAGAACATTTCATGAACAATTTTGCGGAGAATGTCCATGTTGCTTGATTTGAACGCCTTCGAAACCAAGTCCACAGTGGGCACTTCCCTGCCCCCACGCCGTCTTGGCACGGCGGAGCGGCTGCTGCGTTCAGTGCGCGATATCGCCGGGCCACAGGCCGAAGTGGTGAGCCATGCCGAAGCCCCGTGGGCGAGCATCACATTCTCGGGCGCGCGGCACACGCTGGTTCTGCGCTTTGCCGGAAGCGATGCGGTGAGCGACGGCGAGCGCTTCGTCGCGCTATTGCCTGAACATGAGTTCCGGGTGCGAGGCCAGTTGGTGGCCGATGCAACTGTGACCCGCGTTGATCACGAAGTACTGCCCGCGCCGCTGATGGAAGTGGAGTGCGAAATCCTGCTACTCAGCGAGGATTGAACGGATTGCCGGGTGCCCTGTGATGCACCCGGTCTCCTCGCCAACTAGTTGCTTCGAGCCAGCATGGGTGCGGTCTTCGCGCCAACCCAATGGTTCATGTCCACGGCATTCGTCACCCGGTACACCTCACCCTTGGCATTGAGGAACAGCTCTTCCATTTCGGGCCGGGTGAACGGGCGTGAGCCAAGGCGACCGAACACCGCCATCTGTCCGCCGGTTTCATCGACACCCCGGTCACGGTCCAGCCCCTTGGACAGTGCCAATGCAGGCGTGGGCGTGCGCGCCCATGCGATCAGCTCCGGCTTGGGTTCGGGCGAGAAGCCATAAAAATTGGGCTGGCTGCCGGGGCTGGTCAGTTGCAGCACTTTCACACCGTTCCGGCCATCGGCGACATAGGCGAATAGCGAAGCGTTCGTGGACGCCACGATCACGTCTTCGGCATCGGTCAGTTGCCCGCCTGCTGTGTAGCTGGTGTAGATCGATGGGCGTGTGGGTGCGGTTATATCCACGATCACAAGGCCTTGTCCCTTGGCCGCGACATAGGCGTAAGTGCGCGAAAGGTAGACGCGGCGGGCATCCGCCAGCGGCACGGTGGCTCCGCTGACCGGCTTTGGCTCGGCCAGATTGGTCACGTCCATCAATTCAAGGCCATTGGCGGTCGTCACCCACAGATAGCGGAACTGCATCGCGGTGCCGCGCGGATCGCTGAGCGGCACGACGGAGGTGACGCGCGGATCCAGACAGGTCTCGCCGCCCTTCGTCGCGCTGATCTCGCACGGTTTGGCCGCCGACCAAGGCTTGGTCAGGTGGACCGTAACCAGCGCCTTGTCGGTGACGACATAAGCATAGTCGCCCGCCAGCGTGATGTGACGCGCGCCGGTGAGCACGCCGTCGGGGTTGAAGGTGAAGCTGCGGTCAAAGAAGTTGTTGCGGAATTCGCCATCGGCCAGCGTATCGACATTGACCGCGATCAGACCTTCGACCGCATCGGTAACGAAGGCATAGCTGTAGATCGGCGAGAACGGCTGTTCCTGATTGAGGCCGCGCAGTTCAGGCGTGTTGCGCGTGGGGGCGATGGCCTGATTGGTGGGCAAGGCCATGCAAGTCGCGTTTTTGGTCTTTATGTGGGTATTGTGACCGAGCGAGGAGAACGGCGCGGTAACGATGCGTTCGGAGAAGCCTTTGTCGCCAATCGCGGCAATGTCATAGGCGCGGAAGCCGCCTTTGCCTTCGGCCACGAACATGTATTCGCCGCGCATCTGCAGACAGCGCACCGCATCCTTCGTGCCTTCAACGACGTTGGCAAATTCTTCCTGCCCGGTGGTTTCGCCCGAAAGCTTCGCATCGAAGATCTTGCCGCGGGTCCAGTTTTTCAGCTCACGGTCGTTCTTTTCGACGTGGAGTTTCCAGTAGTCTGGATAGGCGTAGCGGTGGAGGTAGGAGCCGATCACGGCTTGCGGTTCGTCCCATTCGGTCACGCGCACGGCTTCAAAGCCGCCTTCCAAGCCGAACCAGGCGTTCATGCCCACGAAGTTCACGTAGTTGGTGCCGAGCAGCAGGAGCTGCGCCATCACCGCATTGTTGTCCTCACCTTGCGCAACATGGCAGTCGGTACACTGCTTCGTCTCGTTCTTGCGGACTGTGTGCGGGAAGTGCGGCGCGAAGGCCTGTGACGAATAGCCGATCGAGGAAATCGGCGGCTGCTGGACGTAGATGCGTTCGCGGTTGATGTTGGTCGATGACAGGATCAGCGCCGAAGTGGAGCGGATCGGCGCGGTGATCGCCTTGCCGCTGACAGGATTGCCTGCTGCATCGAATTGCACCGGATCGGAACCGGACGATTTGTTGCGCTGGTGCTTGCCCAGCTGGAACATGTCATCACGCGCGACCTGCGGGTTGTAGGTCGCGTAGTTGCGGGTGAAGTCTTCCTCGTACTTGTGCGTCGCTGACTTCCAGTTGGCCTCAATCGGCAGATGGCAGCCTGCGCACGATGTGGTCCATGAAAGATGGCAGGTGAAGCAGGCCATGTCGTCGTCACGGTGGGCGCGCGATTCCTTGGGGATACCAGTGCCGAACTTGTAATCACCATCGTCCGAAGCGGACTTTGCCATCAGTTTGGCACGCGCAGCCTTGGGATTGAAGATCGGGGCGCCTGCGCTGTCCATCTGCCCGGCAAAGCGCGCATCGACTGAATCTCTGACGAGGCTCACGCGCCATGACAGGTTCGGATCGATGATCGAACGCTGGAGCAGCACGCGGCGGCCATCGGATTCGTTGAACCATTCAAAGCGGCGCTGGCCGTCGGCGTTGCGCAGCAGCGACAGGTTGTTGCCTTTCTCGGGCGCTGCAAGGTTCGATGTCAGCAGCGTGGGATAGGCGTCGGGGGTGCCGTGGCAGTCCTTGCAGCCGATCTCCACGGCATTGGCGACCTCGCCATAGATCAACCCGTTGCCGTGGCTGTCCTGCGCGAAGTGGCAGTCCGCGCATTGCATGCCGATCTGGGCGTGAATGTCCATCATGTGGACTGTCTTGCCGGGATTGTCGGGGCCAACCTCAACAAACTTGCCCTCGGTGCCTTTACGGAACTTCTCGGGGTCGTTCGGGTCGATGATATGCGCCGTGTCAGTGCCGTAGGTGCTCATGTCGCCATCGTCGTCGAGCAGGTTGCCGCGACGGTCGCGCTTCAGGATGGCGCGGAAGTTCCAGCCGTGGCCGTGATAGTCGGCGAACTGGGTGTCCTTGGCCTGGCTGTTGACGTCATAGACGTTGCGCAAAAATTCGACATCGCGCCATAGCCCGCGCGTGGACGCGCCTTCGGGGTTGCGGTCCAGCACTTCGCGTTGCTCGTCGATGTTCGGGTAGAACTGCTTCTTGAACGCCTTTTCATAGTCCGCATCGGACATTCCTGCAGGCTTGGGCGCGCGGTTTTCCGGCCCCGGCCACATGCTGGGCGCATCGGATTCATAGTCCCACATCGTGTAACCGAGGTAGCTGTTCAGGAAGATGTTCGGCTGGTGCATGTGGCAGTTCATGCACTGCGCAGTCGGAATGGCGCGGGTGAAGGCGTGGACGAGTGGATGGCCGCGTTCACGATCCTGCATGGCCGCGGGGCCGGTGGGTTCATGCGAATCATCGCCGTGCCCTCCACCGTGCTTGGCGTCAGCCTTTTTCGCATGGCCCTTTTCGTCCAGCCCGGCAGTGGCGTGGGCCGAGGCCTGGTCCATCTTGTCATGGTCCATCGTGCCGTGCGGGGCGACGCCCTTGGCCGGGGCATAGACCAGTTGTTCGGCGGCCGAAATCGCGCGGGCGCAGTCGGCTTCCATGTCGTGCGACGCTTCGGGATCGGACTTGTCACCGCCCATGTAGCTGCCCTGCCCGCCGAGCACGGTGCCGCGCACCTTGTCGTGCGATTCATGGGCTGCGGCATCATAAGTGCCATAGGCGCCCTTGCGGTGCTGGCCTTCCCGCAAGCTGTTGATCGTGGGGTCGGACGTAATCGTCTGCCCGTCGCGCCCGCACTTGCCGTAGTTCAGCGAGTGGCGCGGTTCGCGGTCATTCGCATAGATCACGTGGCACGATGCGCAGCCCGACGAGCGGTAGTCGCCCGGCTGGTCGTTGGTGCCCATCTGGAACAGGAACGGGTCGTTCAGCCGTGTCTTGTGGATGTTCAGGACCGGGATGGCGACGCGCAGGCCAGTGGCTGGGCCACGGTTGGACTGCTTGAGATCGGGGCGGCCCGGCTCGTCCAGACGCTGGATCAGCCCGGTCGAGTTGGGCAGGCCGATTTCGGGGAACTGCGGGTTGATCGTGCGGCCACCATCCTCGAACACGCGAAACACGTCACCCGGCGGGATCTGGTGCCAGCGCGGCAGCGGATAGAGGATCGGCAACGCACCGCGCGCCTTTTCCTTCGGCGTGACCGTGCCCCACATCGGCTTGCCATCGGGGCCAATTTCCCTGGAAGCGGATTTGATCAGCGCGGGTTCGCCCTCACGCGTAACGCTTTCCCCGAACATGTAGTTTTTGAACGGAACGATGCCGTTGTTATAGGCCGCCCCGCCCCACAGCATCGCACCGGTGGACATGAGCGAGCGTTCCGATGCCTCGATGATCGACATATGGCACGCCCCGCAGGAATCGCGCGCTACGCGATAGTCTGAGGGGTTCACGAAGCGGATGAAGTCCGGGCTTTCCTTGGCCAAAAGCGCATAGGAGCGCTTCGGATTGGCCGAGGACGGCCAGCCCCACGCCACCGGGTACTTCGGCAGCACGTGAGCGTCCTTCATCGCGCCCACATATTCCATCGAATTGTGGTTCCACGAACGGTCCGCGACGACCTTGGTATCGCCGCCGTGGCAATCGGCGCAGGACAGGACCACGGCAGGGCTGGCGTGCATGGTGCGGTGGTCGCTCTGCGTGTGGCAACTGACGCAGCCCGCGTTCTGTTTGTCGACGAAGGCCCACTGCTCTTCCGCCGTATCACCCGGCTGGCCACGCGGGGCGGCAGGGGCGCGGGTGTGCTTGACCTTCTGGGCCGGTTCCTCGCCCGCCGCAAACAGGGCGCTTGGCACCAGCAGCGCGGCAAATGCCGCCATCAGCCAAGTCATCGGAATTGAGCGGATGCGGCGCGTCAAGGTCATGGGCTGGGTCATCAGAAGGCCAAAGTCGCGTTGGCGAGGACGGAATAGAAGCGGCTGGCTTTGCCCTGTTGCGCAAACAGGTTGTCAAAGCCGCGCCCCGGTTCGAGCACCGCGCCCGACAGGCGGAAAACGAGGTTCTGCGAGGCATTGGGACGCCAGATGGCCGAGACCGAGGCGTCCCAGCCGATATCCTTGGGGATCGAACCTTCGTTGCGCAGCACCTGCAGAACTTTCGTGTTCTCGAACCACAAGTGGTTGACGTTGGTCGACACGCGCACCGTTGGCGTCAGGTCAAAATCCGTGCCGACCCCGAGCAACATCGTGCCGGGATTGGTGAAGTTCGATTGGCCCTGCTCTTTCGAAGAGCGCAGCGAATTGAGAATGCCGTTGCGGCCATTGATCGAGATTGCACGGCCACCGCCCGCAAAGGGGATGGTCTGGCGAATCCAGTAGCTGGTGTCGGCCCCTGCGAATTGCGGGTTCTCGAACACGGCGTCAAAGCCGCCTTCGACCTTGTCATAGGGATCGCTGTCGCCGCTGGCGTAAAGGCCGGACAGGCGGATGCGCGTCCAGTCGATGTCATAACTGAGTTCGGCAGCGGCCATGAATGCGCGGATGCTGGCGGGGCCGCTGGTCAGGAAATTGTTGCTGTCATGGCCGAGCGCGCCATAGAATTGCCCGGTCAGGTTAATGCGGCCAATGCGTCCGTCAGCGGCGTAGCCGAGATAGACCACATCATAATTGCGCCCGCGCAGATCGCCCAGCAGCGCAGGGCGCACCGGAAAGCCGTTCTTGTCCACCGCCACTTCACCGCGTTCACGGTTGATGTTCCATGTGGCGGAAAGCTGGCTGGTGAGGCCGACAATCGGAAAATCCTGCCGATAGACATTGGCCATCAGCAGGAAATCGTTGCGAGGAGCCTGCGTAATGTCATTCAGGCCGGAGTTTGTGTCCTTTTCCAGGCGCCAGAATGCGGCCAGATTGAACTGGAAGCGGTTGTTGTCCCGATTACCAAAGAAGCGGATGCCAAGCTGGTTGTCGTTGAACAGGAAGCCGCGAAAGTCTGATTGCATCGGCTGGATGCCCGCGCGGACCGAGAAGAAATCGTAGCGCTTTGAATCGTACTTGCCGAGGTGGTAGTCAACGAAGGCTTCCTGCAAGCCGACAAAGCCATCGGTGCGGCGCGTGCCCTTGGACGGTTCAACGAACAAGACGCGGCGTTCCGGCACTTGGACGTGGTTGATATTGCCCGCAATCGCGATGCGATATTCAATCGTTGGCGGCTTGAACGCGGTCATGCCTTTGAGCAGCGAGACGCTGGCAATGAAGGTCTGCGCCAGCACCAGGCTGTTGCTGCGGCCGAACACGTCGATCTGATTGGCATTGCTGGTGGTCTGGTTGCCGACGGGGATCGGAAAACTGCGGGGTTCGACAATCGTGTCAGAGACTGCGCCAGCGATCAGGAACCAATCCTCACCCTTCAGGAAACCGGGGCGTTTCCCGCGCGCCAGCGGTCGGTCACCTTTCAGCAGGCTGTGGTGGAACGGGTCGAGCGAGGAATGGCAGACGTGCTCCAGCCGGGGAAACAGCGTGTAGAGCGAACGGTCAATCTTGCCCGATGCCTTGTCCTTCTGCGGGCAAAGCGAGGACACGATGCGCCAGCGATCCGGCAAGCCGACCTGCAGGCCGAGATTGCTCATCGGACCTTCGCCATCATACTTGTCGTAAAACGCTTCGGGCGGTGGGGCGTTGACCGCGCCGGGATTGTCCTGCTCGACCTTGTCGGGAAGCTGCTTGTTGTAGCCTGGGCGGCGGCGGCCATCGATCAGCGCTTCGTCGGCTTCGGTTTCACCACCGGGGAGCGCAGTGGTGTTGGGATCAACCTGTTGTGATGCACTGTCTGCTGCAGGCGAGGCACCCTGCTGTGGCTCCGCCGCACCGGGTGTTGCTGCCTCGACTGCTGCGAGCACCTGAAACGGCATCATCGGCATAGGCATTGGCTGGGTGATGCCAAATGCCGGTGCAATCAGGGCGATCACCTGCTGCATCATTTGCCCTCGCAGACGTTCTGTTCGCTCGTATCGAGGAACGGCGCGAAGGGGCAGTTCACATAACGCAGGCGCACACCGCTGCCCACCGCGACGACAATCGTATCAGAGCGCATGTCCTTGGGTGCATTGCCGATTCCCGACACTTTCGTTCCGGCGTTGTGCAAGCCCAGGAACGAGATCATGTCGTCCTGATCGATCCCGTCACCCGAAACGCCAATCGCGCCGACCAGACGATTGCCGCGATAGATCGGCACAGCGCCGGGGAAAATCTGGATGCCGTTGGCAAGCCGCTTCTTGCCGGTTGGCGTATCAGGCACGGCAGAACAGGTTTGCGGGGTGTCGCTGCCTGCTCCCTGCACGAAGCCGGCGTGTTGCACCACGTTCCCGGCGACCAGCGCGATCTGAAGGCCCGTGGCAAAGGGGCTGAAATCATCAATAGGGCGTGACAGCGGACCGGGCGGACGCCCCAATTCTCCATCAGGGAAATAGGGGCGTGCAACGTTGCCAACGGCGCGGTCAGCAAAGGCCTTGGTGCCGGTCAATGCCGTTGAATCGCCGAAGAAATCGCGGAAACGCTGAACAAAAGCGGGGATGCCAGTATCGGTATTTCCGGTCAGTTGCGCCGCCGCTGCCGGGTTGGAGAAAAACGCCACAGTGCGTGCCTTCTGCAGCGATACGTCGGTGCCAAAGATCGGCGCATCGGGGCTGCGCACCTGCCCCAGCACTTCGCCGAAGGTATCGACCACGGTGATCGTCACTTGTGCGCGGCTGTCGAGCGGGCGGCGGATCTGCGCGCGGGCTCGGGTCATCACGGTGAACGCTTCTTCCAGCACGGCGCGGGATTCAGCAGCGGTCAGCGCCTGTCCGACGGCGGAACCATCGGTCCCAGCCTTCACCGGGAAGCGCGGATTGCCCGCACCATCCGTGAGCAGGTAAGCGTCCGCCAGCGAGAATTCCGACGCGCTGACCCGGCGGATGCCGCTGCGTTCGCTGCCATAGGCCGTTCCTGCCAGAACCGCGCTGCCATCATAATAGCCGCGCACCGGGATCAGTGTGCCGCGCACGTTGTTGATCGCGGAAAAACTGGTCTGCAAGGTCGCAAGCTTGCCCGGCTGGGCATCGGCAAAGCGCAGCGTTGTGCCATCAGCGGTGATGCGATCCCCGCCAATGTCGGCGGCGGGCGCAAAGCCCTGAATCCCGGCGAGCGCGATGTATTCCTCGGCGTCTTCATCGACGTCGGTAACATCGGCGTCGTAGCCATAATCCCCATCGGCCATCACGCCAATGCCGCCGACGACCACGCCGTTCTTGTAGAGCGGCAGTCCGCCGGGGTCAGCAGCAAGACCAAGCGGCGAACGCTTTGGCCCGATGAACGCGCCTGCTCCCGCATTTCCAGTGATGAACCGCGTGTTGAGATCGGAGCAGGGCAACTGGCTGAACTGCACGCCGAACAGCGGCCCGGATTCAAGGCCCGGCGTGTTGGGCGCGGGCGGGAAATGTTCCTGCACAATCATGCTGGCGGTGCGGGTGGTAAAGGCATTGCCGCTGGAGGATAGGTAAGCGCCGGTGATCGCCTTGCTGATCGCGCCCATCGTCGCTTCAACATCCAGGCCTTGTGCATCAATGCCGGGGTTCGCGATCCGGCCTGTGGCAGTGCGGCGGCTGGTGAGCATCCGCGTGGGCGCACCGTTCATGCGGAACATGGCAAGCACGTTGCCCACCCGGTCCACCACGCTGATGATCGCGGGCTTGCCGCGCGCTTGCGCCTCGCCCACGGCTTGCGCGATGATCTGCTGGACCTCGCTGGCAGTCAGCGCTTCCTGCGCTGGATCGGCAAAGAAGCGCGAGGATGCAGTGGGCGTAGGCGTTGGCGTGAACGTATCGCCAGAGCCGGAATCCCCCCCGCCGCATCCGGCAAGTGCAAGCGACAGCGATAGGGCGACGGCAGTGGTCTGACGAAGAGCCAGCGGCAGATGCATCAGCGCAGGCTCCGGATTGAACGCACTGCCCCGCCCAGCGCGCGGCGGAAGGCAATGGGCTGGAACCCGTTGGGATCGCGCACGGCGGCATAGGCCTGGTTGATCTGGACACGCAGGGTGGTTGCCGATGCGGTGGACACCATGCCCTGATTGACCATGCCGCCCAGCAGCGTATCCACCGCCATCACCGATTGCACCGCGCCTTCATAGTCGGTGAAGCGGTCGCCTATCGCATCGCTGGCGATTGAATCCATGATCGCGAAGGTCTGTTCGCGCGTAAAGCTGGACGCTGCAAAGCGGCTGGACAAGGCATCCGCAGACTGGCGCAGCGCCTGTGCAGCGGCCACGGTTTCTGCCCTTCCCGCCAGCATTGCGCGGTGGAACGCCTTTGCGCGTGCGTCAAACGTGGCGGCGGCATCGGGCGCGACGACCTTGGCCGCAGCCAGCAGCATGATCATGTTTTCGTCGTTATAGGGCGGCGTGCCAAGGTCGACCGGACGGCCCGGATTGGGCACCGCCGTTACGTTTGCGCCTGCTTCGCCATCGTAGATGCGGCGGTGGCACGAGTGGCAATCGTAGAACGTGAATTCGGGGAAGATGCCGTCAACCGCGCGCGTAGGCTGGCTGAACAGTTCAAGGCTGCGCTTGACCGCTTCGGCCTGCCCCACGGCCCACATGCGCATGGCATTGGTCTTTCCACCCTTGCGCTGGGCATAGTCGGCGTCTTCATCGTGATGCGACTGGAGCGTGGTGAACAGGTCAAGTTCGAACGAGATGCGGGGGTGGCCCGCTGCCATGATGCGATGCGCGATAAATTGCCCCCGCGCGTCACCCGAGAAGTGGCAATCGAGGCAGACTTGCGCTTTAACCTGAGGGTTGACCAGATCAGTCATCCCCTGCGCCACGTTGCGCCCGTGGCTTGCGCCCACGGTGTAGTGTGTGGACAGCCAGTTGCCCGATGAACCGTGGCAACCTTCGCAATCGACCCCATCGGCAACGCGCGCCGCGCCGGGTGTGGCATGGCAGCCAGCGCAATCCCGCTGCGCCCCTGCGGCATCAAGGCCAAGGCGGCGTAAGATCGCCTGTCCGCGCGGTTCCTGCACCACGCGCCACGCACGGCTGTGCGCACCGGTGGGCGAGGATTCTTCCTGCCAGCGCAGCAGTTCGTCCTGACGCACAACAGCGCCATCGGCAATGCTGCGGCCGTGGCAGGTGGAACCCGCGCACGATGCAACGCCCATGTGCCCACGCAGGGTTTGCCCTGCAGCAACGGAGGGGGATTCGGCCCGGACAGAATCGGGGCCGAGCAGCGAGGAGGCACCCAGTGCCGCCCCAGCCATCGCCAGACACGCCGCAATAGCCAGCGCACCCGAGCGTGATGTCGCCCGAAGCACAGCCATGCGCTGCCTTAATCCCTTGAAAATGCCCTGCATTGCCCCTCGTCCCCACCGACAGGAAAGCCGCCCGACGTTTCGTCTATCGCGGAATTCCGAACCGGAAGTGCTGCAATGCGACCCCGTAGTGAACAGACTAGGCCACCAACCGAGCAAGGTTCAAGTGGCTAAACACCCTTTCTCACACAATTCAGCAATAGTTCGGGTCAACAGGCGGGATTTGGACGGTTTCAGGTGCGGCGGATGACCAGATTTCGGATCTCGGACATATCTTCCATCGCAAAACGGATGCCCTCGCGCCCAAGGCCCGAATCCTTCACACCGCCGTAGGGCATGTTGTCGACCCGATAGGATGACACATCGTTGACCACGATTCCGCCCACATCAAGCTTGTCCCACGCACCCATCACCTTCTGGATGTCGGACGTGAACAGGCCCGCCTGAAGGCCGAACTTGCTATCGTTCACTTCATCCAGCGCGGCTTCCCAATCGGTGAACTTCGAAAGGATGACGACCGGACCAAACGCTTCTTCGGTATAGACGTCCATGTCGCTGCTGCAGCCTTCCAGCAGCGTGGCTTCGAGCATGTTGCCCTCGCATCCACCGCCTGCCAACAGGGTCGCCCCGCCCGCAACTGCCGCATCGATCCAACTCTTCAGCCGCTGCGCTTCCTTGGCCGAGATCATCGGACCGATGAAGGTGTTGCGGTTCTTGGGGTCACCGGACTTCAGTTCCTTGACCTTTGCCGCCAGCCTATCGCGGAACGTATCGTAGATGTCAGCGTGGATGATTACGCGCTGGACGTGGATGCATGACTGGCCAGACTGGTAGTAGCCGCCAAAGATGATCCGGGCGAGCGCGTGCTCAAGATTGGCGTCCTTGTCGACAACCACTGCCGCGTTCCCGCCAAGTTCGAGTACGACCTTCTTCTTGCCTGCCTTGGCCTTTAGCTCCCAGCCCACGCCGGGAGATCCGGTGAACGAAAGCAGCTTGAGCCGCTCGTCAGTGGTAAAAAGGTCAGCGCCATCGCGGCTGGCGGGCAAGATCGAGAATGCGCCTTCGGGCAGGACGTCACACTCGGCCAGCACTTCGCCCATGATGATCGCACCCAGCGGCGTGAGGCTGGCAGGCTTCATCACAAAGGGGCAGCCCATCGCGATGGCCGGCGCAATCTTGTGCGCGGCAAGGTTCAGCGGGAAGTTGAATGGCGAGATGAAGCTGCACGGGCCGATCGGCACGCGCTTCCACATACCCACATAGCCCTTGGCCCGAGGCGAAATGTCGAGCGGCTGGACCTCGCCATAGTTGCGCGTGGCTTCCTCGGCAGCGATGCGGAAGGTGTCGATCAGACGGCCCACTTCGCCTTCGGAATCGGCAATCGGCTTCCCGGCTTCGACGCACAGGGCATAGGCCAGTTCGTCCTTGCGCTCGGCAAAGCGCTTCACGCAGTGGTCGAGCACATCGCGCTTTTCGTAGCTGGCCAACCGCGCCATCGGCTCTGCCGCGCGCACGGCCCCGGCAATCGCCGCGTCGATCACGTCAGGCGTGGCAAGCGCGGTGCGGAAAGCCACCTCACCGGTGAACTTGTCGGTCACCGCCAGATCGGTGTTGGGCTGCACCGCCTTGTTGTTGAGGTAGAGCGGATAGACGTCTTTCAACTTGGTCACTGTTCTGAAACTCCACGCTTTCCTCTGCGGCAACCGGGCTGCTATCGCCCTCCCGCAAGGAGAACTCAAGCAGCCCTGTGATTGCCGACACTGCGATGCGTCAAAGCGCCTTGGACAGATCCTTGATATCCTTGTTCAGAATCTGGTCGTTCTCCGAATAGTCCACCGGACATTCGATGAGATGCACGCCCGGCGTATCGCGGCAATGGGCGAGCAGTTCCTTCAAGTGCGCAGCGCTCTCCGCCCGGTAACCGCTCGCGCCATAGCTTTGCGCATACATCACGAAATCGGGGTTGTTGTAAGTCAGCCCAAAGTCCGCAAAGCCCATGTTCGCCTGCTTCCACCGGATCATGCCATAAGAATTGTCGTTGAGAATCAGGACGGTAAGGTTAAGGCCCAGCCGAACGGCCGTTTCCATTTCCTGGCTGTTCATCATGAACCCGCCATCACCGCAAATCGCCATGACCTTGCGATCCGGGTAAAGCATCGCGCTCATCATCGCAGAAGGCAGCCCCGCGCCCATCGTGGCCAGCGCATTGTCCAGCAGCACGGTGTTGGGCTGGTATGCGGTATACCCGCGCGCAAACCATATCTTGTAGACGCCGTTATCGAGGCAGATAATCCCGTCCTCGGGCATGCAGTCACGCACCTGCTGCACCAGATGCGGCGGGAACACCGGGAAACGCTCGTCCGCCGCAAGCGGCACAGTGTGCGCCACTTCAGCAGCACGATAGGACAGCATCCGGTCAAAATTCCACGCCGGATTGGGCGTGATCGCTTCTTTCATCTGCCAGATGGCATTGGCGATATCGCCAATGACTTCGATGCTGGGGAAGTAAACGGGATCAACCTCTGCCGTCTTGGTCGAAACGTGGATGACGGGCGTTCCGCCGTTCCGCATGAAAAACGGCGGCTTTTCGATCACGTCGTGGCCGACGTTCACGATCAGGTCGGCGTCTTCCACCGCGCGATGGACGAAGTCGCCGGATGAGAGCGCCGCGCAACCCAGAAACTTGGGATGACGTTCATCAATTACGCCCTTGCCAAGCTGCGTGGTCAGGAACGGGATGCCACTCTTTTCCACGAATTCAGCAAGCATCTTTCCGGTCATCTTCCGGTTCGCACCCGCACCAATCACCAGAACCGGAGCCTTGGCATTCTGCAACGCGTGGACGGCCTGCATGACGGACTTCGCATCGGCATTGGGCCTGCGGACCAGACTTCGCTTCAGCGGCCGGGAATCGGTGTGTTCGTCAGCAATGTCTTCGGGCAGTTCGATATGCGTCGCGCCTGGCTTTTCCTCCTCGGCCAAGCGGTAGGCTTCCCGCACCCGGCTGGGGATATTGTCCGACGACTGCATCTGGTGCGTGAATTTTGTGATCGGTCCCATCATCGAGACGACATCAAGAATCTGGAACCGGCCCTGCTTCGATTTCTTGATCGGCTTTTGCCCGGTGATCATCAGCATCGGCATGCCGCCCAGCGTGGCATAGGCAGCGGCGGTCACGAAGTTCGTCGCCCCCGGCCCTAGCGTAGCAATGCATACGCCGGTCTTGCCGGTGTGGCGACCGTAAGTGGCCGCCATGAAGCCGGCGCCCTGTTCATGCCGTGTCAGGATCAGTTTGATCTTGGTGGAGCGTGACAGCGAATCGAGGAAATCGAGGTTCTCTTCGCCCGGAACGCCGAAGATGTATTCGCAGCCCTCTTCCTCAAGGCATTCAATGAACACGTCGGATGCTTTTTTGCCGTCAGCCATTTTCGGTCGCTCCACTTGCGGGAACGCGCAGCCACATGGCGCTCCCCTCCCCAACTCGGCTGCGACCGTTCAGAGCAAAAATCCGGCGCGTGTCGTTATGGCCCCGCACCTGCCCCTTGGGTCATGGGCTAACAAACCCCGACAGTAGAGTCACGCCCCGGCTTTCAGTAGCCCAAAGAAAGATCGACTTGCGGCTGCAATGGTTCGCCACGGCGGAAGCGGGGTAGGTTTTCAAGGAAGCGCGTGACCGACCGTTCAAACATGCGCGTCTGCGCGCGGCCCGAAAGATGACTGGTGACATGCGCGTTGGGCACGCTCCACAGCGGATGCTCAGGCGGCAGGGGCTCTGGCGTCACCACATCAAGGAAGGCATGGCCCGGACGTCCCACGTTCAGCCCGGCGATCAGCGCTTCCTGATCCACCACGGCCCCACGCGCAACATTCACCAGCGTGGAACCGGGCTTCATCGCCGCAATCTCTGCCGCGCCGATCATGCCGTCTGTCTCGGGCGTGGCGGGCACGGCCAGAACCACCCAATCAAACGTGCCAAGTAGCGCGCGCCATTCATCAGGCCCCAACGCCCCATCACCACCAGATCGCCGGACTTTGACCACATCTACATCAAAACCCTGCAGCATCCGATCCACCTGCTGCCCAATCGCACCATAGCCAAGGATCAGCGCCCGGCTCCCCGCCAGTTCCATTTTGCCCGGCGAATCCAGCAGCCATTCGTGCCGGTCCTGCGAACGCACAACCTCGCGGTAGCCCTTGGCCACGGTGAGCATGCCCATCACGACGTATTCGGCAATAGTGATGGCGTTGATGCCGGTGCCGTTGGTCAGGATCACGCCCCGTTCACGCAGCACATCGAGCGGGAAGAAATCGACGCCAGAGTAGACCGAGTTGAGCCACTTCAGCTTCGTCGCCAGCCGGATCGCCTTGTCCATTCCGCCGGGCTGATAGAGGTCGAACCAGCCGATTTCGGCATGGGGCGCGAGTTCGAACAGTTCATCGGCACTGCGGAAAAACCGCGGCTCGATCCAATCGGGCAAGCGACCCTCAACCAACGGCGCGGCCATCGCATTCATCACTAGGACGGTCATCGATTTTGCTCTCCCGCTAGGTCGCCAGCAAATCTTTCCAGCATTGGTGGACGATGCATGCAATCATCGAAACTGAATGGCCGGACGGCAAGCGGCGCTACGGTGGCAAATTCCGCATGAAGGGGGTTCATCAAAACCACGTCGGCCTCTGGCAAGACACGGGATCGTATAGCGATCAACAATGACCGCCCTGATACCAGCCATGCTTCAACTTCTTGCCTGATCTGCGCTTCATCAAATCCGTCCGGTAAACGTTCAGGAGCGCAGTTCACATCGGTCCATCCAAGAATAAAGTCTGTTGGCCAATCTTCTCTGGACGCCGGGAGATAACGCAATGCTACTAAAACCGCGAGGCCTGCTTCCGACGCCAATGAGATAACCGGGTAGCCGGGAGGACTGTAGCGCCCGCCAAATCGCCGTGCTCCTTCACCATCGAGCGCAGAGTGCTTTTCGCGTGTGACCCGCCAGAGTCTCAACCCAGCTTCCACTCCCAGCCCAAAGGATCGCCGTCCATCACGTCCACGCCCTTGGTGGCGAGTTCGTCGCGCAGGGCGTCTGAACGAGCGAAGTCCTTTTCGGCGCGTGCGGCTTTGCGAGCTTCGAGGGTGGCTTCGATTTCGGCGTCCTCGATCTCGACACCCTTCGGCCGCAGCCGCAATGCCGCACGTTCCAGCGTCAGCAAGCCCAAGCCCAGAACGGCGTCCATCGCCGCAAGCGCCGCAAGCTTTTCCGCCGGATCAACTTTCTTGAGCGCCAGAACTTCCTCGAACACAGTCAGTGCAACCGGCGTGTTGAGATCATCCGACACGGCGGCATCGAAACGTTCGAGGAAGGGCGTGAAGCGCAGCCCCGGTTGCGCCTCGCCTTCGCCCGCACGCTCCTTCAACTGCCCCACGGCAATCAACATCCGCTTCAGCCGCGTCAGCGCCGCCGTCAGCCCGTCCCACGAAAACTCCAACTCGCTGCGGTAATGCGCCTGCAGGCACATCATGCGGTAACCCAGCGGGTGGAAACCCTTATCGATCAACAGTTGCAGCCGCAGGAACTCGCCCGAAGACTTGCTCATCTTGCCGGAGCGTTCGACCAGAAAGTTGTTGTGCATCCACACCCGCGCGCCGGAATTGGCGGGCAGGTCCAGCCCGCCCGCGCAGCAGAATGCCTGATTTTGCGCGATCTCGTTGGGGTGGTGGATTTCGCGGTGGTCGATCCCCCCAGTGTGGATGTCGAACGGAAAGCCGAGCACTTCGCCCGACATGACCGAGCATTCCAGATGCCAGCCGGGAGCGCCCTTTCCCCACGGTGAATCCCATTCCATCTGGCGCTTCTCGCCTGCCGGAGTCTTGCGCCAGATCGCGAAGTCAGCCGCGTTGCGCTTGCCCTCTACGGCTTCGATGCGGCCCTCACCGTCCTCGGTCTGTGCCCGCGCCAATCGGCCATAATCGGCCACGGTCGAAACGTCGAAATACAGCCCGCTATCCAGTTCGTAGCAATGCGTGTCCGCGATCCGCTCAGCAAAGGCGATCATCTGCGGCACAAATTCGGTCGCAATCGTCCAGCGTGCGGGCTGTCGGATGTTCAGCGCCTTGATGTCTTCCCAGTAGGCCTGGGTATAATGCTGCGCGATGTCCCAGATGGAACGCGCCTCGGCCTGCGCCATCTTCTCCATCTTGTCCTCGCCCGCATCGGCATCGTCGGTCAGATGGCCAACGTCGGTGATGTTGATGACGTGGGTAAGCTTGTAGCCCTTGAACGACAGCGTTCGGCCCAGAATATCAGCAAAAACATAGGCGCGCATGTTGCCGATGTGGGGATAGTTATAGACCGTCGGCCCGCAGGAATAGACGCGCGCCTCGCCTTCATGGACCGGCTGGAACGGTTCCAACTGGCGGGTCAGGCTGTTGAACAGCCTGAGCGGAGCGGACGGGCTTAACGGCACGGGAGCGTTTGACATGGCCCAGCCATTGCCCCGCACCCCCGCCTCCGGTCAAGTCATTCGGCGGTCAAGTTATTCGGCGGGTGCTTCTGCCAGAACCTCTGCCAGCCATTCGAACTGCGCCTTGCAGCCGTTGTCCAGCAGCAGCGTGCCAAGCGCTGCAGCATCGGCAGGCACGGCTTCCGGCTCCAGCGTCACGATGCGAAACTCCGCTGCCTTGTCGGGCGTGGTTTCGTCATAGATGCGATAGGTGCGGCCTTCCTGCGGCGCAAGCATGGTCTTGGGCCATGCAATGCCAGCCGTTTTGGGCGGCCACTGCATCCGCACCATTTCCCCGCCTTCACTCTCGGTCAGCCAGGTGAAGCTGCGCGCCTCGGCCTTGCTGCGCCACAGATAAAGGTCACTGCCACGCGGCACGCAGACATTGCCGTCCTGCACCGTATCGGCAATCCAGATGCTGACCGGCAGCACCACGTCGGGGTCACCAGACGCCGCCCCACGCACCGCTCCTGCCCGAACCGACGCCGGATTGCTGAGCGACCGCGCCAGCAGCGCAGCTGCCCCGCGATCACGGTTGACCGCAGAGTCCATCACGAAAGACCCCGCACCTTTCAAAACGCGCGTCCCCGCCTTGTCGAGCACGGTGACGACATCGCCCGCCTTCAACACAACGCTGGCATTGGCAGGCAACCGCTTACCCTTAGGATAATTCACCGCCGTCGGCCCGGTAGAGCGAACGACGACCGCTTGCGCCAATGCCGCCGATGACACTGCGACAGCCATGAATGCGCCCGCAGCCGCCAGCGTTCTGCGCCGCATGCTCAGCCCCCCGCCTGCGTCGCGCTGGCAAGGTTGGCCAGCAGATCAAGCTGCGCGGTGCAGCCCTTCTCCGCCATCGCGCCTGCAATCTCCACCTCGTCCGTCGGCACTGTGCCAAGCACCATCGTGCGGATCTTTACCGGCGCGCCGACCGGGCTGCTGAACGTATAGGTTTGCCCATCGACCACGGGCACGGTCGCCGATGGCCAGACTTTCAGCGGATTGCCTGCGCGCCAGCTTACTTCGGAAGTGCTGCCATCCTGCGAAAGCAGCGTTCCCGTGCCATCCAGCGTCTTGTCAGGCCGCCACAGCACCAGCGCGGCGGGATCGGCCACGCAATAGGTGCCGCCCTTGCTCACATCGATGTGCCACACGTTCTCAGGCGCGGTGGGAGCCACGACCACCGGAGCCGCACCGGCCCCGCGCACAGCCCCGGTCCGCGTGCGTGCCCCGCCGCCGCGCGCCATCATTGAGGCCAGCGCAGTCGCGCCACCGCCATCCCGATTGACCGCACCGTTCAGCGTGAAAGTGCCCGGCCCGGCCAGCACGCGGGTGCCAGCCTTGTCCAGCACCGTCACCTGATCGCCGCCCTTGAGCACGACGGTGGCGTTCGCGGGCAGCTTCTTGCCCTGCGGATAGGCCGCCGCCGTCGGCCCGGTTGAGCGAACAACCACCGATTGCGCCATCGCGCCGCCTGCCATTGCCACTCCGGCCAGCGCCGCCATTCCGGCAACACTCGTGCGGATCAGCTTGCGATCAACCCAGCCCATTGTTCTCTCCCTCGTGCGCCTCGCGCAGTCTTTCGATCAAATTCATCATCGCGTCATCGCCCTGCACCGAATCGGACAGGCTGTCTGTGAGGGCCTGCACACGGTCCGCCTCACCTGCTGAATGCGCGCTGAGCAGGTCGGCTGAAACCTGGCGCTGCTCCATCGGCATATCGGGCACCGGCTCGAATACCTGCACTGGCGTAGACCGCCCGCGCAGCACCACTTCGCCCATTGGCCGGAACCAGTCCAGCCCGCACCGCTCCACCGCTTCACGGCTCACCAGCACCTTCGTGTCGAGCGTCTTGTTCGCGCCTTCCAGCCGCGCGGCGGTGTTCATCGCATCGCCCAGCGCGGTGTACTGAATGCGCCCCTCGCCCCCAAAGTTGCCGACCACCGCCTCGCCATAATGCACGCCCACGCGGGTGCGGCCGATCTTCGGCACGCCTTCGGGCACGTTCTTGCGGAAATCCTCACCCGCCAGATACATCGCCCACGCCGCCTTCACCGCCCGCTCACCATCGTCCGGGTAGGCAATCGGCGCGCCCCAGAACGCCACCACCGCATCGCCCACAAATTTGTCGAGCGTGCCGCCATATTCCAGCACCACCGCGCTCAGCCGGTCGAGGTAATCGTTCAGCAGCCGCGCAATCATCTCCGGTTCAACCGCGTGGGTCAGCTTGGTAAAGCCCTCCAGATCGCTGAACAGGCAGAAAATCTCGCGCTTTTCGCCATGCAGTGAAAGCCGCTCAGGGTTGCGCATGATCTCTGCGGCAACCGAGCGCGGCAGGTACTTGCCCAGCGCCCCTTGCGCAAATTCGCGCTGCGCCGCGTTGATCGCGCGCAGGCCCGAACTGATCGCCGTAAACGCTATAAGCCAGCCGATCAGCCAGCCTGTGGCAGGCAGATCCAGCGTGTCATACCCCGCCCGCTCCACCAGAAACGGCACAGCGAGGAACGCCGCAAACTGTGCCACCACCGCCAACGCCAGCACCCACGTGCGAGTTTGCACAACCGCCGTTGCCACGCCAAGCCCCACCGCCAGCAAGGCCGCCAGCACCTTGATCCACACCGCAGGCGGCGCTTTCCACGCCTTGTCCAGGAGCTGCGCCAGCATAGAAGCGTGAACTTCCACCCCGATCATCCGCGTTTCTCCGGTCACCGGATTGCCGGTGCGGGTAAACGGCGTGTCGAACTGGTCAAAGTCCGCAAAATCGCCACCGATCAGGACATAGCGCCCTTTGATCACATCGGTCACGAAGGGCGCAGTTTCCGGGTCGGCCAAAAGATCAATCGGGATCTTGTCAAACACCGGACGATCACTCGCTGTCGGCACACGAAAGCGGATCGGCCCGGTGAACTTGGCAAAGCGCGCATCTGCGTCCGCACTGTTCTGCGTCAAAGCCAGCGAAAGAAGCGGCGGCAACCCCGGATACTGCTTGGGCCAGCGCCGCGCCACACCATCGGAATCCGTCTCAAGCAGGATCGACGCCGGGCCAACCCTGTCGGTCCGCACGCTCTGCTGGAACGCCTTGAGATCCTGCTCCTGCTCATAGGTAATCGCTTCGGGATTGGTGCGATTATCGGCATAAGCCAGATAGACCGGCGTCTGCATCGCCTTCAACGAAGCGCGCAGCACCTCATCATCGTCCTGCGGGCTATCGAACAGCACGTCGATGCCCACGCCCTTGGCACCCAGCTTGTCGATTTCCGCCAGCGCCTTGGCCAGAATTGTGCGGTCCACCGGTGAAATCTGGCCGGTCGCGCGGTTGGTATCGGCGGTATAGACCACCAGCGTCACGCGTTTGTCCGTATCGGCAGGCGGCGCAAAATTCGCGGCGCGCAAATCATAAAGCGCGGCTTCTGCATCGCGCAACAGCGGCAGTTGCCAGCTGTTGAACGCGATGAACAGCGCAACCGCAATCAGCCCCAGCGCAACCACGGTGCGCTGCACGCCCAGTTGCCCAAGCCCACGCAGTGCGGTGCGGCCAATCTCGCTCGCGCCCGCTTCCGCCGCCTCATTCCGCCAAGGCATGTTTCGCCCCCAATCCGCATATCTCAAAGACCCGCCGCCAAAGCGCGAGCCTTACCCCCGAAGATTTTGCGAACCCCTTGCGAGCGCCTTTGCGCCTCATCCCGTTGCATAGGCGGATTGTTGTGGCCCTGCCAATGCGGAACTGCACGGCAGTGGAGCGAAAGGTCAAAATCCCAGGAAGCGCACGTTCCCGTCCACCGGTTCACGCTCACGCGGGAAGCCATTTACGCTGGCATCCTCCACACGATAGCCGATGGCCATGCCGCAGAAGAAGATATGCGTTTCGTCGGATACGCCGATGAAATCCTTGATCAGGCGGGCATGCATCGCAAGGAATTCCTGCGGGCAGGAATCCAGCCCTTCCTCCCGCAGCAGCAACATGATCGTCTGCAACCACATGCCGGTGTCAGACCACTGCGGCGATCCCATGCGCCGATCAAAATAGCACATCAGCACCGCAGGCGCGCCAAACGAGCTGGCATTGTTGCGCACGAAATCCGCCCGCGCATCGCCATCAGCCCGCTCAATCGCCATCGCCTGATACATCGCCTTGCCCACCTGCTGCAGGCGCGCCTTGCATTCGGGGATCGCTTCGGGCTGAGACCACGAATATTCCAGCGGATCCTGCAAGGGCGATACCAGCATCTTGGCCTGCAATTCAGCCAGCGGTGCCCCGGTCAGGATCGTGGCTTCCCAAGGCTGGAAATTGCACCCGGAAGGCGCCCACCGCGCCTTGTCCATCACCCGCTGCAACACCTCGAGCGGCACCGCATCAGGCTTGAACGCCCGGATCGAACGGCGGGAAAGGACGGCTTCGCTGACGGTCATCTGGCTCATGCACAGTTAACTGCCCGCTTAAACCCAAACCGTCAAGCGCTGCCTACTCGTCCTCGAACAAGTCCGCCAACTGCTCGATGATCGTGCCGCCAAGCTGTTCGGCATCCATGATCGTCACCGCGCGGCGGTAGTAGCGCGTCACGTCGTGGCCAATGCCGATGGCGACAAGCTGGACCGGCGATTGCTTTTCAATCCAGTCAATTACCTTGCGCAAATGCTGTTCAAGATAGCCTGCATTGTTCACTGATAGCGTCGAATCGTCCACCGGCGCGCCATCGGAAATGACCATCAGGATGCGGCGGTCTTCGGGCCGAGCCAGCAGGCGGCTGTGCGCCCACAGCAGCGCCTCGCCGTCGATATTTTCCTTCAGCAGGCCTTCGCGCATCATCAGGCCAAGGTTCTTGCGCGCGCGCCGCCACGGCTCGTCCGCCTTCTTGTAGACGATATGGCGAAGGTCATTCAGACGGCCCGGCTGTGCGGGTTTTCCGCCTGCCAGCCATGCTTCGCGGCTTTGCCCGCCCTTCCATGCGCGCGTGGTGAAGCCGAGAATTTCAGTCTTCACGCCGCAGCGTTCGAGCGTGCGCGCAAGGATGTCGGCGCTGATCGCCGCAATCGAGATCGGCCGTCCGCGCATCGATCCCGAATTGTCGATCAGCAGCGTGACGATGGTGTCCTTGAATTCCACATCACGCTCAATCTTGTAGGACAGCGCATGGCCGGGCGAAATCACCACGCGCGCCAGCCTTGCAGCATCGATCAGGCCTTCTTCCTGATCAAAGTCCCAAGACCGGTTCTGTTGCGCCATCAACCGGCGCTGCAACCGGTTGGCAAGCCGCGTGACCACGCCTTGCAGGCCCTTCAACTGCGTATCGAGATAGGCGCGCAGCCGCGTCAGCTCTTCCTCGTCGCACAGGTCGGTCGCCGCGATGATTTCGTCGAACTGGCTGGTATAGGCTTTGTAATCAAAGTTTTCGGGCAGATCGGTCCACGGGCGGTTCGGGCGCGTGGGCAGCATGCCCTCCTCACCCTCATCCGCCATGTCGGAATCAGCGGAATCGTCGTCCTCAATCTCCTGCTCGGACTCCGAATCCTCGTCGCCCTCGCTGGTATCGCCCGCCATTTCAGACGGCTGCTGCTCCTGATCGTCAGAGCTGCTCGGCTCTTCCTCGCCCTCGTCCTCCTGATCCTCGCCCTCGTCTTCCTGAGACTCCTCGTCCTGCTCGCTGGCGGATTGGGTCAGGTCGAGATGCTGCAACATGTCGAGCGCAAGTTGCTGGAACGCGCGCTGGTCATCCAGCGAAAGCGCCAGCGCTTCCATGTCGTTGCCAACCTTGCTTTCGATCCAGCTGCGCACCATCGCCATGCCGGTTTGCGCCGAGGCGGGCGCTTCTTGCCCGGTCAGCTTTTCGCGCAGCAAAAGCGCAAGCGCCGTTGGCAGCGGCACTTCTTCAGGCTTGGCCGCGCGGGCAATCGGATCAGACGCCGTGCGCACCGCAACTGCCGCGTTCAGGTTGCCGCGCATGCCCGCATAGGCATTGGCACCCAGCGCTTCATAGCGCACCTGCTCAACCGCATCATAACACGCGCGCGCCAGCGCCTCGCCCGGCGCATGGCGGCCGTGAATCGCGGCGTTGTGGTGGCGCAAGCGCAGCGCCATCGAATCCGCATGGCCGCGCGCCTCGGCCACCTGATCGGCAGGCAGCGCGCGTCCCGGCATCGGCACACGCATCGATTGGCCAGACTGCACCGGCGCATCCGCCGTCCACGCCACTTCCACCTCGGGATCGAGCGAAATGGCGCGTGCGGTGCCTGTCAGCACCGCACGGAAACGGTCGAGGGGGGATTCGTCAGCCAATGCCTGCCTTCAAAATTCGAGCCACACCATTGCGCCCCCGCGGAGGCGGGGGCCTCAGGCAGGCCAACTCAAGTTCAACCGATCTTCTGGCCGCTCTTCGCCCAGTCCGCAAGGAAGCCTTCGATACCCTTGTCCGTAAGGACATGTTTGAAAAGGCCCTTGATCACGGCGGGCGGTGCGGTGATGACGTCCGCGCCAATCTTTGCGCTGTCCAGCACGTGAACGCCGTGGCGGATCGAGGCGACAAGGATCTGCGTTTCAAACGCATAGTTGTCATAGATCAGACGGATGTCGCTGATCAGTTCCATGCCATCGAAGCCATTGTCATCATGACGGCCCACGAAAGGCGAGATGAACGTCGCGCCCGCCTTGGCCGCCAGCAGCGCCTGATTGGCCGAGAAGCACAGCGTGACGTTGACCTTGGTGCCTTCGCTGGTCAGCGCCTTGCAGGTCTTCAGACCGTCAATCGTCAGCGGCACCTTGATGCACACGTTGTCGGCAATCTTGCGCAGAATTTCGGCCTCGCGCATCATTCCGGCATGGTCGAGCGCCACGACTTCTGCCGAAACCGGACCATCGACCAGACCGCAGATTTCGCGGGTCACTTCGATGAAGTCCTTGCCCGCCCTGGCGATCAGCGTGGGGTTGGTGGTCACGCCATCGAGCAGGCCGGTGGCGGCAAGGTCCGCGATTTCTGCAGTATCGGCGGTGTCGACGAAGAACTTCATGGGGCTGGCCTTCCAGATGGGGAGGAATGATTCCCCCCGCCTATAGGGAAGCTGGTCCGCGTTGTCAGTCCGTCACTTTATGCCGAACGCCGCCATCAGCACCGGATCGTTGGTTGAACGCGGGTCGGCGCGGATCGCCGCTTCCTCGCGCCCAATCGCGCGGAAGATGGCGTTGTCGGCCTGCATGGCCAACGAATTGGCAATTCCGCCTACGTCCACGCCGGTGAGTGCCCCCAACACCTCGGCCAGAAGCGGCTCGCGGCTGACGCGAATCGCATCGCCGAATTCCGGCACCATGATCTCGACAAGGCTCGTGCCCATTTCCTGATGAAGATAGGAGCTTGCCGCCATCGGATCGCTGCTGCGGATCAATGCCAGCGCATCGCGCACGCCGATGGTGCGCACGGCATCGGCCACGGCGGGTGCGGCACGTTCCGCCGCATCATAAGCCATGTCGTTGAAAGCGCGGCTCAAACGGTCCTTCATCAGCGGCCCGGTCAGAATGCGCGCCAGCACGCCACCGCGATTGCCGATGGATTCCGGCAGGGCCAGCCGCGTCACAGAATCATCCCAGAAGCCGCCCGGAGCCAGAAGGCGCGCAAAGGCACGGTCGCTGGAGAGGAACAGCAACCGCCGCACCGCTTCCTCCAGCGAAAAGGAAGGAAAAGTTGAACATCCGGCGACTGCGAGCACGCCGATTGACGTCATTCCGCCCAGTAAGGCCCGCCGCCCCAGCACGTTGGAAATCAGCGCCATATCTTTTCTCCTCAGTTCCTTGATGCCCGGGCTTTGCCCCCGGCTCTTGCGCCCCATATAGACGGGCTAACATGAACCGCGTCCGATGCCTTGTCTTCAATGCCGCACTCGGCCCGCTCGATTACCGGGTGCCCGCCGGGATGGACGTGGAACCGGGCAGCGTCGTCCTCGCCCCGCTCGGCCCGCGTCAGATCATCGGCGTGGTCTGGGAGGCGGAACGCCTGCCCGCCACGGAAGTGCCTGAAAACAAACTGCGTCCGATCCTGCAGGTGCTCCCCGTCCCCCCGCTGCCTGCCCCCTTGCGCCGGCTGATCGAATGGACGGCGGACTACTACCTGGCCCCGCTGGCCTCGGTCGCGCGGATGGCGCTGTCGAGCAACGCGGCGTTGCAGGGTGGCGGGACGATCACGGAATACCGCCTGACCGGGCGCGAGCCGGGCCGGATGACCCCGCAACGGCTGATCGCGCTCGACCTGCTGCACGATCAGCAAGCCACGATCCGCGAACTGTCTGAAATTGCAGGCGTTTCCGACGGCGTTTTGCGCGGGATGGTCAATGCCGGACTGCTTGAGGCGGTGGTGGTCGATTCAGACCGCCCCTATCCCCGCGCTGATCCGCACCACGCCGTGCCAGATCTTTCGGACCAACAGGCTGAAGTTGCAGCGAAATTTGTGGATGCCGTGAAGGCACGGGAATTCCGCCCCTTCCTGCTCGATGGCGTGACCGGATCGGGCAAGACGGAGACCTATTTCGAAGCCATCGCCACCGCAATCGAAGCGGGTCGGCAGGTTCTCGTGCTGCTTCCCGAGATCGCCTTGACGGAAACTTTCCTCAAGCGGTTTGAGGAACGGTTCGGCGTTCAGCCGGTGACATGGCACAGCTCGTTGAAGGCGTCAGAACGGCGGCGCGCGTGGCGTTCGGTGTCGCTAGGTGTCGCTCAGGTGCTTGTAGGTGCACGTAGCGCCCTGTTCCTGCCGTTTGCAAATCTTGGCCTGATCGTCGTCGATGAGGCCCACGAAATTTCGTTTAAACAAGATGATGGCGTGCGCTACAACGCCCGCGATGTGGCCGTGATGCGCGCCCGCTTCGAGTCCACACCTGTCATTCTCGCCAGCGCCACACCCGCGCTCGAAAGCCTGCAGATGGCAGAGGCGGGACGCTATGAACGGGTCATCCTCCCCGCCCGTTTCGGCGGCGCAACGATGCCCGAAATCAAGGTGTTGGATTTGCGGGTCGAGCAGCCTGAACGCAACCACTGGATCGCCCCGCCGCTGGTCGAAGCGCTGAAGGACCGGCTGGAAAAGGGCGAGCAATCGCTGCTTTTCCTCAACCGCCGGGGATTTGCCCCGCTGACGCTGTGCCGGGCCTGCGGATACCGCTTCCAGTGCCCCAATTGCTCGGCCTGGCTGGTCGAACATCGCCTGTCGAAACGCCTCGCCTGCCACCACTGCGGACATGAAGTGCCGACGCCCGATGCCTGCCCCGAATGCCATGAACCGGACTGCCTTGTCGCCTGCGGCCCCGGCGTGGAGCGCATTGCCGATGAAGTGGCAGAAATCCTGCCGAATGCGCGGGTTATGCTCGTCACTTCAGACACGCTGACAAGCCCGGCCAAGGCGGCAGAGTTTGTCGAACAGGCCAGCGCCGGTGCGATTGACGTGATCGTAGGCACGCAATTGGTTACGAAGGGCTACCACTTTCCCGAACTCACTCTCGTCGGCGTGATCGATGCCGACATGGGGCTGGAAGGCGGTGATTTGCGCGCGGCGGAGCGGACCTACCAGCAAGTCGCGCAAGTTGCCGGACGCGCGGGACGCGGAGCGAAGCCGGGCGTCGTGATGATCCAGACGCGCCACCCCGAAGCCGCCGTGATCGAAGCACTGGCCAGCGGCGACCGCGATGCCTTCTACGCCGCCGAGGCCGAAGCCCGCCGCGATGCCGGAGCGCCGCCGTTCGGGCGCTGGGCGGCAATCATCGTATCGAGCGAGGACGAAGCCGAAGCCCGCGATGCGGCGCGCGGCATCGGCGGCACCGCGCCCCGGCTGGAGGACGTCTTGATACTCGGCCCTGCGCCTGCCCCGCTGTCTTTGCTGCGCGGGCGCTATCGTTATCGTCTGCTGATCAATGCCCGCCGATCCAGCGAAATCCAGCGTGTGATCCGCGAATGGCTTGATCCTTTGCGCTTTCCGCCGGGTGTGCGCGTGGCCGTGGATATTGACCCCTACAGCTTCGTCTGACCCGAACGGGCAGGTTGAACCAATCGCGCGGTCGGCCATTCACCCCCAATGACTGGCCCCGTTCTCGTCCCCATCCTTGGCGATCAGCTTTCGCCCGATATCTCCAGCCTTGCCGACCGCACGCCGGAGGACACGGTGGTGCTGATGATGGAGGTGGCCGAGGAGACGACTTACGTCCGCCACCATAAGGCCAAGATCGCGCTGATCCTTTCAGCCATGCGCCACTTTGCCGAGGAATTGCGCGCGGCGGGCTGGACCGTGGATTACATCAAGCTTGACGATCCCGAGAACAGCGGCAGCTTCTCAGGCGAAGTGGCCCGCGCTGTGGAGCGGCACCGGCCTCGCGGCGTGCAGGTGACCGAACCCGGCGAATGGCGGGTGCGAAACGCGATGGACCAGTGGCGCACCGACCTGCCGTTGCGGGTGCGCATCCTGCCGGACACCCGCTTCGTATGCCCCTTGCCCGATTTTTATGAGTGGGCGGCGGGGCGCAAGGAATTGCGCATGGAGTGGTTCTACCGCGAGATGCGTCGCAAGACAGGTCTGTTGATGGAGGGCGACAAGCCGGTTGGCGGGCGCTGGAACTTCGATGCGGAGAACCGGGGCGGGCCGGAAGCGGGGTTGCAGCCGCCTGCCCTGCCCGTGTTCGAACATGATGCGTTGACGCGCGAGGTACTCGATCTCGTCTCAGCGCGCTTTGCCAAGCATTTCGGATCGTTGGACAAATTCGGCTGGCCTGTCACCCGCGCAGAGGCCGAAGCTGCGCGCGACGATTTCCTGAAGTACCGCCTTCCGCTGTTCGGCAAGTATCAGGATGCGATGGTGGCGGGCGAGGATTTCCTGTTCCACGCGGCGCTTTCGCCCGCCATAAACATCGGCCTGCTCGATCCGCTGGACCTATGCCGCCGCGCCGAAACCGAATGGCGTGAAGGCCGTGCGCCTTTGGAAGCGGTGGAGGGCTTCATCCGCCAGATCATCGGATGGCGGGAGTATATTCGCGGCATGTATTGGCTGGAAATGCCGGGGCTGGCCGACGCCAACGGCCTCGAAGCAAACCGCCCGCTGCCAGACTTTTACTGGACCGGCGAAACGCCGATGCGCTGCCTTTCTGATTGCGTGCGGACGACGCAGGAAAACGCCTATGCCCACCACATCCAACGGCTGATGGTGCTCGGCAACTTTGCGTTGCTGGCGGGGTTGAAACCGCAGGATGTCGCCGACTGGTATCTGGTGGTTTACGCCGATGCGTTCGAGTGGGTGGAACTTCCCAACGTGGCGGGGATGGTGCTGCACGCCGACAAGGGCCGGCTGGCGTCGAAGCCCTATGCCGCCAGCGGGGCCTATATCGACCGCATGAGCGACTATTGCGGGAAATGTGCGTTCAACGTGAAGAAGAAGACCGGCGATGGGGCTTGCCCGTTCAACGCGCTGTACTGGCACTTTCTGGCGCGCAACGAGGCGAAGCTGGCCGGGTATCACCGGCTGGCGCAGCCCTATGCAACATGGCGGCGGATGAGCGAGGACAAGCAGGCGGAATACCTGGAGAGCGCGGAGGCGTTTTTGGCGACGTTGGAGCCTGCTGAGGTGGGTTGGGCGCGGAATTGACGGCACAGCGCTTGTGCCCACCCCGCTGCGACTAATTTCGCCTTTGGCTCACTAAGTCTCGCGGCCCTCCCGCCTGCCGGAGGGCAAAGAACAGCGCCTGCACTCCCCTCCCGCAGGCGGGAGGGGTTGGGGGTGGGAATTCTGACCAGCCTGAAGTCTCAGCGCTTCACCCACATCGGCGGCCTGATTCCGCCCTGCCGCACCACGCGCACCAACAGCAGCAGCCCCGCACCCGTCGCCACGGCCATTGCGATCACGCTGGCCTCCAGTCCGAACACACCACCCGTCAGCCAGTCCGGCCCTTCGCGCACGGTGGAAAGCAGGCCTTCGGGGGCTTTTCCGCCCGAAACCGGGACGCTGAACACCCAGCCTTGCGTGAAATTCCACGCGGCGTGGATGCCGATGGGCACCCACAGGCGGCGCGTCCACAGATAGGCCGCGCCAAGCAGGATGCCCGCTTCCATCGCGATGGCAAAGGCGGCGAACAGGCTGGCACCGTCGTTGGCAAGGTGGGCCGCACCGAACAGCGCCGAGGTTATCAGCAGCGCTGCCCACGTGCCCAGCATCGTTTCGATGTGGCGCAGCAGGATGCCGCGAAACAGGATTTCCTCGATGGTGCCAGATGTGACCGCCATCGCCAGCATGCCCCACAATGCGCCAAGGCCGTTTACGCCTTCGACGCGGAAGCCTCCCATCACCGCAACGATGCCCGTCATCAGCGTGAACAGGCCTGCGCCGATCAGCAGGCCCAGCGGCACATCGCGCATAAAGGCAGCGGCGGGCAGTTCATCGTTCGCGCGCCATTCGATCCAGCGGCGACAGGCAAGGTAGATTGCGATTGCGAGGCCAGCCACCGCGAGCGCACCGAGCAGGCCGGTAACGCCATCGACATCAACAAACGGAATCAGCAGCGCCGACGCCAGCGAGGCGACGAAGCCCACGGTGAGAAATTCAACGATGAGCAGCGTCAGCGGAAAGGCAATGATCCTCCGCAAGAGACCGGGCTTTGGCTGCTGCACAACGTCCACAATCACTCCCCACTGCCTTCGCGTTCCTTGTTCAGCAATTGCTGCTTGATCTCAAGCCCATAGGCATAGCCGCCCAGCGAGCCGTCCGAGCGGATCACGCGGTGGCACGGGATCAGCACCGCCACGTTGTTCGCACCGTTGGCCGAACCTGCTGCCCGCACCGCGCCGGGTTTGCCCACTTCGGCAGCGATCTGCGCGTAGGAGCGCGTCTCACCCAGCGGGATTTGCCGCAGCGCCTGCCACACGGCTTCCTGAAAGGCGGTGCCTTTCACATCGAGTGGAATGTGCGCAAAATCGCCCGGTGCCTCCACCGCAGCGACCACATCGGCAAGCAGCGCGCCGAAAGCTTCGCCGCCCTGCTCCAGCACGGCATTGGGGAAGCGGGTGCGCAGTGCGCTTTCATTCTCGTTGAAAGACAGGCGGCACACGCCTTTTTGGGTGGCGGCAACGAGCATCGCGCCGAGTGAGGTCGGCACCACGGCCCAGCGGATGGTCACCCCTCGCCCGCCGTTGGTCCAAGCTGAAGGCGTCATGCCCAGCCGGTCCTCTGCTGCCGAGTAAAAGCGCGAAGGGCCGGAAAAGCCTGCGTCATAGATGGCATCGGTTACACTTTCTGCTGATGTCAGGGCCTGCGCCATGCGCTCCTTCTGCAAGGCGCGGGCATAGGCGGCGGGGGACAGGCCGGTGTGGCGGGCGAACACGCGCTGGAAGTGTGTGGGCGAATAACCGCAGCGCTGCGCCAGGTCGGCCAGCACCAGAGTTTGCCCGGCAGCCTTGATCGCCTCGATAGCGGTCAGAACAGCGCGCTCATCGCGCGAAACGTCGTCGGGCGAACAGCGCAGGCAGGGCCTGAGACCCGCCGCCCGCGCCGCCGCACCATCGGCAAAGAAGCGCACATTCTCACGCCGGGGATGGCGGGCGGAGCATGAAGGGCGGCAATAGATGCCTGTGGTGAGAACGCCGGTGACGAAGCGCCCGTCGAATGCTCGGTCGCGCGCCATGACGGCGGCCCATGCTTCATCATCGGGGATCAGCGGCGTTTGCATCGTGTGCGAGGGATAGTCGGCCCCGCGCGCAGGGCAAGTGTGCAGTCGATCAGGCATAGGACAACTCCGTGATTGTGGAGAGACCCTGCCAAATCCCGGTGACGCGCGCGTCCCGCACCTTGCGGTCAAAGCGAAAGGGCGCAAGAAGCAGCGCATGCGTGTCGCCAAGCCCATAATCGTATTGCTCACTGCCCTGTTTGCCTTGCTTGCAGGCTCTGCCGTGCAGGCCGATCCGGCTGATATTTCCGCCGCCAGCCGGTCTGTCGTGCGCGTGGTCATCGTGGAAAGCGATGGCGACCGGGCGCGGCTGATCACCCACGGCACCGGCTTTGCCGTCACGCCCAACCTGATCGTCACCAACGCCCACGTGGTCGAAGAACTGCGCGGCGACGATTCGCTGATCGCAGGTGTCGTCCCGGCCGAGGGGCGCAATGGCTATCCGGCGCGGCTGGTAGCCTATTCGCCGGGGAACGACCTTGCGCTGCTGCGCATCGAGGGCGGTGGATCGATCACGCCGATCACGCTGTTTCCGGGCGTGCCAGGTGATGGTGGCGAAGTTTACGCCGTCGGCTATCCGGGCAATGTCGATCTGGCGCAGGGGCTTTCGATGGCCGATCTGGTGACGCCGCAGGCCGCTGTGAAGACGCGCGGATATTTGTCTGGCGGGCGCTCGTCGCGCTCGTTCGACACGCTGCTGCACACCGCGCCGCTCGGTTCTGGCAATTCGGGCGGGCCGCTGCTCGATTCGTGTGGGCGCGTGATCGGCGTGAACTCATTCGGCACGATCAGCGACAATGGCACCGATTCGGCGTTCTATTTTGCGATCTCGATGCGCGAGCTGGCCACGTTCCTGCGCCGCGCCAATGTGGAAGTGCACAGCAGCGGGTTGCCCTGCCGCTCGATTGCAGACCTGAACCGCGCCGAAGCAGAGCGTGCCGTAGGCGAAGGCGCGCGGCTGGCGGCAGAGAAAGAGGCCAAGGCCGACGCTCGCGAACGCGCGCTGGCCAAGGCGCAGCGCGATGCGGAGCTCGCCGTGATTTCGGAACGCGACAACGGGCTTGCGCTGGCCGCGTTGCTGTTGGTGGCGGCGCTGGCGGCGGGCGGCTGGGGCATGGTGCAGGCTTCGAAGCGGCGCGGACGGTTTCAGCGCAAACATCTGTTTGGTGCAGGTGCGCTGCTGGTTTCGGCGATTGCCGTGTGGTTCCTGCGCCCCTCCCTCGCTTCGATAGACAGCCGTGCGACGGAACTGTTGAGCCAGCCTGAAGCAAGCCCCAGCGCCAGCACATCGGCCATCGCCACGGCGAAATCGGGCAACGGCAAAATGATTTGCGTGCTCGATCCGCAGCGCAGCCGCGTCACCGTGTCCGACATTACAGACGTTCCCATCGAGTGGACCGAGAGCGGCTGCATGAACGGCAAGACGCAATATGGGACGGCACAGGATGGGTGGAGCCGGATTCTCGTGCCCAATCAGGAAGAGGCCGTCTCTGTAAATTCGTATGACCCACAGACACGCACGTACACGGTGGAGCGCTTCCTTGTGGACCTCGATACCATGACCAAGGCCCGTGCAGAGCGTGCAAAACTCAACGCGCCTGCCTGCGGTGCGGGCGAGGATGCCGCACTGCAATTTGGCCGGAGTCAGCAGGCAATCAAGGCACTGCTGCCGCCCGAACCGAACGAACGCATGCGGTATAACTGCCAACCTGCCGGATAAATACGCCCCGCATACCAAAAAACAGGGTCATACCTATGCACGAGAAGGCAAGTCGCATCTTGTCATAACCGCGTGACGTTGCTAGGCGCGCCCCGTCTGCAGGCCACTCGGTGTTCGTCACCGGGCAATGGTCTGCTTCGGCTTATCCTTGGATGAAGGAACCTCGACGCGTGGAGATTTCCGGCGGCATTACGGCCAGCTTGTCAGGGCGTTACGCTTCGGCGTTGTTCGAACTGGCGAATGAACAGGGCCATGTCATGGCTGTCGAGAGCGATCTCGAAAAGCTCGATGCTGCACTGCGCGAATCGGCTGACCTCAAGAATCTGATCGGCAACCCGCAACTGGGCCGCGAAGACGCGGGCCGCGCGATGGACGCGGTCGGCGGATTGATCGGTCTGGGTGAGCTGACAAAGAAGTTCATCGGCGTGCTCGCCGCCAACCGCCGCCTCTCGGCCCTGCCCGATGTGATCCGCGCCTTTGCACAGATCGCTGCTGCCAGCCGGGGCGAGGCAACGGCCGAAGTGACCAGCGCACACGCCCTCGACGATGCCCAGATCGCCGCCCTCACTGAAAAGCTGCAGGGCCGCACCGGCAAGTCGATCAAGCTCAAGACCAACGTCGATCCCGATATTCTCGGTGGCCTTGTCGTGAAAATCGGCAGCCAGATGATCGACAGCTCGATCCGCACCCGTCTCAATTCCCTCGCTACGGCGATGAAGGCTTGAAGCCTCAAGGCTCTGTGAAAGGCTGAAAATGGAAATCCGCGCCGCTGAAATCTCGAAGGTCATCAAGGACCAGATCGCCAGCTTCGGCACCGAAGCCCAGGTCTCGGAAGTTGGTTCCGTGCTCTCGGTGGGTGACGGTATCGCCCGCATCCACGGTCTGGACAACGTTCAGGCCGGCGAAATGGTCGAATTCTCGAACGGCGTTAAGGGCATGGCCCTGAACCTCGAAGCCGACAACGTCGGCGTCGTGATCTTCGGCTCGGACGCCGAGATCAAGGAAGGCGATGTCGTCAAGCGTACCGGCACCATCGTGGACGTTCCCGTCGGCAAGGGTCTGCTGGGCCGCGTGGTCGATGCACTGGGCAACCCGATCGATGGCAAGGGCCCGATCGTGGACGCCACCCGCCAGCGCGTTGAAGTCAAGGCTCCGGGCATCATCCCGCGTAAGTCGGTGCACGAACCCGTGCAGACCGGCCTCAAGGCAATCGACGCTCTCGTGCCCGTCGGCCGTGGCCAGCGCGAACTGATCATCGGTGACCGCCAGACCGGCAAGACCGCCGTCGCCATCGACACCTTCATCAACCAGAAGGGCCCGAACGCGGGCGACGATGAAGGCAAGAAGCTGTACTGCATCTATGTTGCTGTCGGCCAGAAGCGCTCGACCGTGGCGCAGATCGTCCGCCAGCTCGAAGAAAACGGCGCGATGGAATACTCCATCGTCGTGGCCGCCACCGCTTCGGAACCGGCTCCGCTCCAGTACCTCGCACCCTACACCGGCGCGACGATGGGCGAATTCTTCCGCGACAACGGCATGCACGCTGTGATCGTGTATGACGACCTTTCGAAGCAGGCCGTGGCCTATCGCCAGATGTCGCTGCTGCTGCGTCGTCCTCCGGGCCGCGAAGCTTACCCCGGTGACGTGTTCTATCTCCACAGCCGCCTGCTTGAGCGCGCTGCGAAGATGAACGACGAAAACGGCAACGGTTCGCTGACCGCGCTGCCGATCATCGAAACCCAGGCGGGTGACGTTTCGGCCTACATTCCGACCAACGTGATCTCGATCACCGATGGCCAGATCTTCCTTGAAACCGGCCTGTTCTATCAGGGCATCCGTCCGGCAATCAACGTCGGCCTCTCGGTGTCGCGCGTGGGTTCGGCTGCTCAGACCAAGGCGATGAAGAAGGTTGCCGGCTCGATCAAGCTGGAGCTGGCGCAGTATCGCGAAATGGCGGCTTTTGCCCAGTTCGGTTCGGACCTCGATGCCTCGACGCAGAAGCTGCTGAATCGCGGTGCGCGCCTGACCGAGCTGCTCAAGCAGCCGCAGTTCTCGCCGCTCGGCTTTGAAGAGCAGACCTGCGTGATCTTTGCTGGTACGCAGGGCTATCTCGATGCCGTGCCAGTGACGCGCGTGACCGAATACGAAGCCGAACTGCTCAGCTTCCTGCGCACGCAGCATGCCGATCTGCTGACGCTGATCCGCGACACCAAGGATCTTGGCGACGAAGCCAAGGGCAAGCTGGTCGCCGCGCTCACCGCTTTCGGCAAGCAGTTCGCATAAAGTCTTAGGCAACATCCACTTCGTCATCCCCGCGAAGGCGGGGATCCAGAGCGACAAAGCGCAAACCCGGACTGGATTCCCGCCTGCGCGGGAATGACGAAAGAGGAAGGAAACGAGAGTGGCTTCACTCAAGGAACTCAAGGGTCGGATCAACTCGGTCAAATCGACCCAGAAGATCACCAAGGCCAAGCAGATGGTCGCAGCCGCAAAGCTGCGCAAGGCGCAGGCGGCTGCCGAAGCCGCGCGTCCCTATGCCAGCCGACTGGCCGAAGTGATGGGCAGCCTTGCCACCAAGGTTGCAGGTCAGGACAACGGCCCGCTGCTGATGCGCGGTACAGGGTCAGACAAGCGCCACCTCCTCGTCGTGGTCAACACCGACAAGGGCCTGTGCGGCGGTCTGAACTCGAATCTTGTCAAGGAAGCCAAGATTCAGGCCCGCGCGCTTGAAGCCGCTGGCAAGACCGTGACCTTCTACCTCGTAGGCAAGAAGGGCCGCGCGCCGATCAAGCGCGACTATCCGAACGGCATTGCTGCCGGATATGACACCAGCACCGTGCGCACGCCCGGCTTCGATGAAGCCAGCGCGATTGCCCACGAACTGATCGCCATGTTCGAGGCTGGCAAGTTCGATGTCGCGCATCTGATCGCCCCGGTGTTCAAGAACGCGCTGACGCAGCTGCCAGTGACAACGCAGCTGATCCCCGTGCCCGCCCCCGCTGTGAAGAGCGAAGGCGGATCGGTTGTGGAATATGAGCCGAGCGAGGAGGAAATCCTCGAGGAACTGCTGCCGCGCTATGTCACGACGCAGGTTTTCGGTGCGTTGCTGGAGCGCGAAGCTTCCGAACAGGGCGCCTCGATGACCGCAATGGACAACGCCACGCGCAACGCCGGCGATCTCATCAACAAGCTCACCATCCAGTACAACCGCAGCCGTCAGGCCGCGATCACCACCGAACTCATCGAAATCATTGCTGGTGCCGAGGCACTGTAGCAACAACAAATGTCTTGGGCGCAGAAGCGCTCTGACGACGGCTTAGAAGGCAAGGAAACAACATGGCCACCGTGCTCACCTCTACCGGCAAGATCAGCCAGGTCATCGGCGCCGTCGTCGACGTGACCTTTGACGGCGAACTTCCCGCCATTCTCTCGGCGCTCGAAACCGACAACAACGGCAACCGCCTTGTTCTCGAGGTTGCGCAGCACCTTGGTGAAAACACCGTCCGCACCATCGCGATGGATTCGACCGACGGTCTGACCCGTGGCAACCCGGTGCGCGATACCGGTGCGCAGATCTCGGTGCCGGTTGGCCCGATGACGCTGGGCCGCATCATGAACGTGATCGGTGAGCCGATTGACGAGCGTGGCCCGGTCGGCGCGGCCAAGACCGCCCCGATCCATGCCAAGGCTCCTGAGTTCATCGACCAGTCGACCGAAGCCGCGATCCTTGTGACCGGCATCAAGGTCATCGACCTGCTCGCGCCTTATGCACGCGGCGGCAAGATCGGCCTGTTCGGCGGCGCAGGCGTTGGCAAGACGGTTCTCATTCAGGAACTGATCAACAACATCGCCAAGGGCCACGGCGGCGTGTCGGTTTTCGCAGGCGTGGGTGAACGCACCCGCGAAGGTAACGACCTCTATCACGAATTCCTCGACGCTGGCGTTATCGCCAAGGACGCCGATGGCAACCCGACGCCCGATGGTTCGAAGGTTGCTCTCGTGTTCGGCCAGATGAACGAGCCTCCGGGTGCGCGCGCGCGCGTTGCTCTGTCGGGTCTGACGATGGCAGAATACTTCCGCGACGAAGAAGGCCAGGACGTGCTGTTCTTCGTGGACAACATTTTCCGCTTTACCCAGGCGGGTTCGGAAGTGTCGGCTCTGCTCGGCCGTATTCCTTCGGCTGTGGGCTACCAGCCGACGCTGGCGACAGACATGGGCCAGCTCCAGGAGCGTATCACCTCCACCACCAAGGGTTCGATCACCTCGGTGCAGGCGATCTACGTTCCCGCCGACGATCTTACCGACCCTGCGCCAGCCGCTTCGTTCGCCCACTTGGACGCAACGACCACGCTGAACCGCGCGATTTCGGAACTCGGCATCTACCCGGCGGTCGACCCGCTCGACTCGACCTCGCGCGTGCTGACGCCCGCCGTGGTTGGTGAAGAGCACTACCGCACCGCCCGCCGCGTTCAGGAAACGCTGCAGAAGTACAAGTCGCTGCAGGACATCATCGCGATTCTGGGCATGGACGAGCTTTCGGAAGAAGATAAGCTCACCGTCGCCCGCGCCCGCAAGATCCAGCGCTTCCTGTCACAGCCCTTCCACGTGGCCGAAGTGTTCACCGGCATCAGCGGCAAGTTCGTGCAAGTCGAAGACACCGTGCGCTCGTTCAAGGCTGTGGTTGACGGCGAGTACGACCACCTTCCCGAAGCCGCGTTCTACATGGTCGGCGGCATCGACGAAGCAGTCGAAAAGGCCAAGAAGCTGGCTGAAGAAGCTTAAGCTACGTGAGGCCCCTCCCGTAAACGGGAGGGGTTTGGGGTGGGCCTGTTCATACACAGTGCTTGCCCTCGCCCACCCCCGACCCCTCCCGCCTGCGGGAGGGGGGAGAAGATAGAAATGTCCCTTCACTTCGAACTCGTCACCCCAGCCCGTCTCGTCCGTTCGGAAGAGGTGCACATGGTCGTCGTTCCCGGCACCGACGGTGAATTCGGCGTGCTGGAAGGCCACGCGCCGTTCATGTCGACGGTGAAGGACGGCTCGATCAAGGTCTACAAGTCGGCGGGCTCTGCGCCGGAAGAGATCAAGGTTCAGGGCGGCTTTGCCGAAGTTGGCGTCAACGGCCTGACCGTTCTGGCTGAACACGTCGAAGGCTGATTGGTCTTATCCGTGACACCGAAAGGGCTGGCCTGCGAAGGTCGGCCCTTTTCGTTTGTCGAATTCAGACCTTCGTCTTTCCTACATTTCATCGTCATTCCCGCGCAGGTGGGAATCCAGTCAAATAGAGCAGCCGTCGCACAGCGACGACCTTTTGTGCGCTGGATTCCCGCCTGCGCGGGAATGACGAAGGTGGGGTGGCATACATCGTATGCAACACATACATTTTTCATTCACTTCATCATTCCGAACTTTTCAAGCACGCGAAAATAGTGCATAGCCTCTCCACAGCCGTGAAATCGCATCGGGAGAGCCAAGAACCATGTCCCAGACACTCGAACAGGTCATCCAGAACGCCGGTGACCTCGTCAATTTCGTCCGCAACCAGCAGGTCGGGCCAAACGTCTATCCGGGCGTTCCATCAGAATTCTCGAACTGGCGCGCTGAGCAGTGGGCATGGGGCCACACAGCCGTGCTTTACAACCAGTCGTACCACATGGTCGATCTGGCGGTTAAGGGGCCGGATGCGTTCAAGATGCTGGAACACCTCGGCATCAACTCGTTCAAGAACTTCCAGCCGGACCGCGCCAAGCAGTTCGTGCCCGTCACCCCCGATGGCTACGTGATCGGTGACGTGATCCTGTTCTATCTTGATGAGAACCACTTCAACCTCGTCGGCCGCGCGCCGACCATCGAATGGGTCGAATTCCACGCCGCCAGCGGCAACTGGAACGTCACCGTAGAGCGTGACGAACGCTGGGCGATGCGCACCGACGGCAAGCGCAACTCGTATCGCTTTCAGGTGCAAGGCCCGAACGCGATGAAGATCATCGAGAAGGCCACCGGCAAGACCCCGCCCGAACTCAAATTCTTCCACATGACCCGCATGACCATCGGCGGCAAGGAAGTGCGTGCGCTGCGTCACGGCATGGCCGGGCAGCCGGGCTTTGAGCTGATGGGCCCGTGGGAAGACTATGGCGCGGTGCATGCCGCGCTGGTCGAGGCTGGCAAGGAGTTCCAGATGGCACTGGTCGGTGGGCGTGCCTATTCGTCCAATACGCTGGAATCCGGCTGGATCCCCTCGCCCTTCCCCGCGATCTACACCGGCGAGGCGCTCGCGCCCTACCGCGCATGGCTCTCGGCCAATTCCTATGAAGCCAAGTGCTCGGTCGGCGGCAGCTATGTGCCCGAAACCATCGAAGGCTATTACACCACGCCGTGGGATCTGGGTTACGGGCCGTTCGTGAAGTTCGATCATGACTTCATCGGTCGCCCCGCGCTCGAAAAGATGGCAGCCGAAGGCAAGCACCGCACCAAGGTGACGCTGGCGCTCGACAACGAAGACGTGATGCGCGTCCAGTCGTCGGCGCTCAGCACCGGCGACCGCGCGAAGTTCATGGAATACCCCAGCGCCGTGTACTCGATGCACCCGTTCGATCAGGTGCTGGCAGACGGCAAGATGGTCGGCCTCTCCACATGGATCGGCTACACTGCCAACGAGGGCAAGTTCCTGACGCTCGCCATGATGGAGCCGGGCTTTGAAACGCCGGGCACCGAAGTCAGCCTGCTGTGGGGCGAACCGAATGGCGGCACCACCAAGCCCACCGTGGAACCGCACGTGCAGACCGAAATCAAGGCTACTGTTTCCGCCGTGCCCTATGTCGCCGCCGCGCGCGACAACTACGCCGAGGGCTGGCGCACGCGCAAATAGGCTACGGGCGAAAGCCTGACAGCGAGAGCGCCGGCCCATCCCGACGGGTCCGGCGCTCTTTGTGTTTGTCGTTCCTATTCCACCCTTCCTCGTCGCCCCGGGCTTGACCCGGGGTTGGGCTTCTTTTGCGGGATTGCGCGGTATCGCAAGAACAAGCCTTGCCCCGGATCAAGTCCGGGGCGACGTGAGTGCAGGACCAGCATGAAGCACAAATATCGTTTGTGTTACTAACAATATCTGGCAGTATGCTCGCAACAAAAAGTGAGGATGCAATGGCCGCCAACAACACCATCACCTTCTATGATCTGGCCCTCTCCACAGGCGCCACGATCAGCCCGTTCGTCTGGGCCACCAAGTACGCCTTGAAGCACAAGGGCTTCGATCTCGATGTCGTGCCCGGCGGTTTCACCGGCATTCTTGAGCGCACCGGCGGCAAGACCGAACGCTTGCCCGCCATCGTCGACGATGGTGAGTTCGTGCTCGATAGCTGGGGCATCGTCGAATACCTCGACGCCAAGTATCCTGACCGCCCTGCCCTGATCCCGCATGAAAGCGTTGCCGCCACCACCAAGGCGCTCGACAACTGGTTCTGGAATGCCGCCGTCGGCCCGTGGATGTTCTGCTTCTGTCAGGATTACCGCGATCTTTCGCTGCCGCAGGACCACGAATATGTGACCCACAGCCGCGAAAAGATGCTCGGTCGCAAGCTGGAAGACGTCCAGGCCGGTCGCGAAGGACGCCTGCCGAAGATCAGCGCCGCTCTGGAACCGTTGCGTGCTGCGATTGGCCAGCACCAATGGCTCGGCGGATCGACGCCGAACTATGCGGACTACCGCATCATGGGCGGCATCCTCTTCACCGCATCAGTGTGCAAGACGCCGGTTTTGGCCAACGATGACCCGCTGCGCGATTGGATCGAGCGCTGCCTCGATCTTTATGGCGGCCTTGGCCGTCACCCCGGCCTGTTCCCGCTCTTCGGGCTTGAGCAGCGCGAAGGTGACCCGGACCTGTTCAACCGCGCCGCAGGCCAGGGCGGCATCTACAAGCGCAACACCGGCCCGGATTCGACCCGCGCCGAAACCCAGCGCATCACGGAAGGCATGTCGAAGTAACGATCCAAAGCCGGGCGGCGACCAACCGCCCGGCATCCGATCATTTCAGCTTGGCCAGCATGTCGGCAAAGGTCAGCCGCGTGTCGATGGTGGTGTAGACCCGGATTTGGCGGCCTTGCGGATTGGCCTGATACAGCCCGTCAGCGCGGATCAGGGGGCATGGCCGCATCACATAATCGCTCGACGCCGGATCAGGTTCGAACGTGGATTGCAGCGCGGTCAGTGTCACCAGCGGGCTATCGCCCAGCACATAGGTTTCGCCGGTCGACAGATCGAACTTGGCGACCATCTCCCAGACCTTCTCAACCTCGGCCACCAGCCATGCCGAAAGTCCGCCACGCGCCTTCATTTCCATGAGTTCCGCTGCGCTGAAAAGCATCCGGCGATAGGTGTTGCGCGGCACCTGCCAGATCGGAACGGTGGACCGGTTGAACACGACTTGCGCGGCCACCGTATCAATCGTGAGGTTGTATTCGGCAGGTGTGGCGTTTGGTACCGGAATGCCCAGCCCTTCATATTCCTGCCCGCCGATCCACACCAGCGTCATGCGCTTGGCAATGGCCGGTTCGATCAGCAGCGCCATCGCCAGATCGGTAAGGCCCGCACCCGCGCAATAGAATAGCGGGCGGGCATCATCGCGCATCGCTTCGGCAATGATCACATCGGTCGCCGCCGTGCGCGTGGGCACCTGCATTGACGTGATGGCTTTTGCTGCCCCGGCGATGACCGGAACCTTGCCTTCCATGCCCAACTTGCCCAGCAGTTCCACCCCACGCGCTGCCGATGCCTTCGCCTGATCGCCGGGGCCGCCCCACGGCTCATTCTCATGCATGTGCGAACCGATGATCGCGCGGATTTCGACCGAGGGTGACCGCAAATGGTGGGCCAGCTGGAACAGCCCATCAGGATCGCCCGCCAGATCATTGTCCACAATCACGCGGTAACGCCGGGGATCGCGCGCAGCAAAGGCCGGAACCGGCAAGGCAAGGGCGCTGGCAATCGCCCCTATCGACAGCAGCAGACCGCGGCGGTTTGGCTTTATCATCCGGCCTGAATGGCAGCAGCCGTGCGGATCAGCAAGGCAGCGATGCGCGCCTCGCTGGCAGCATCAAAGCGCACTGCTGGCACGGCCACGCTGAACGCACCCATCAGTTGCCGGTCGATCCACACCGGCACCGCCGTGCCGCAAATGCCGGGCGTCGCCTCTTCCCGCGCAACGCAGATGCCTTCGTTGCGAATGCGGCTGAAATCGGCGCGCAATTCAGCCTCGGTCGTGCGTGTTGCGGCGGTAAAGCGCTCGCGTTGCACCTGTTCGAAGTAGCGCGCCAATTCGCCCTCGGGCAACCACGCCAGCATGACCTTGCCCGCCGCCAATGCGTGCAACGGCCGCCGCGTGCCGGGATCGACGGCATAGCGCAGTGCCTGATCGCTTGCCTCGGTCACCAGCGCTTCCACGTCCCAATCGCGCCGCACCATGAACGATGACGTCTCGTTCAATTCGCTGCGCAGCGCACGCACCAGTGGCGTTACGCGATCTTCCAGCGTCAGCGCCGCATCGGGCGCGCGCAACCGCTCAAGCCCCGGCCCCGGCAGATAACGCCGCCCTTCGCGCGCCAGATAGCCGCGCTCGGTCAAAGTGGCCAGCAGGTAGGACAGGCTGCTGACCGGGATCGCCAGCGCGCCTGCGATCTCCTGCGCCACCGCGCCCTGCCGATGCGCGACGACATACTCGATCACATCGAGCGTGCGCATCGCTGATTTGACAGGATTGGAGGCGGCAGGAGTGATCACTTGAACAACAGGCTACCCCGCCGCTCTGCAAAGCGCCAGCCCTCGGCGGTCAGCACGAAGCGGTCATGGAACGATCCTACCAGCGGCACAGGATCGCCCGTGAACAGCAGCATGGCACTGGTGCCGTGCGCCGTCGTCGGGCTTTCCACGTCGATCACCACGTTCGAACAGACATGCCGAGTGGTGCGGGCTGCGCGCGCCTTGAACGCGGCAAGGATCGCCTCGCGCCCTTCCACGCCCGCATCGGGTGCAGTCGGGCGGAACATCACGCCGTCCTCGGCATAGAGCGCCGCCACTTCATCCCACCGTGCCTCGTCGTTGAGATTGGCGTAAAGCGCTATCAGCCGCGCGCAATCGGCTTCTGCGCCGCGCCGCTCATCAGGCGTCACAGGCGGCCCGCGGCGATGTCCGCGCCTTCGCGCAGGGACTTGAGCTTGCGCCACGTCACGATGGGATCAAGCTTGCCATAGCCCGCAAACGTGCCGAACCCGCAGTCCGTGCTGGCAACCACGCGATCCGCACCCACGATGGCGGCAAAGCGCTCAATGCGCTGCGCGATCAGTTCAGGATGCTCGATATAGTTGGAGCAGGTGTCGATCAGGCCCGGTGCAAGGATCTTGTGGTCCGGCAGCTTGGCCTCCTTCCACACCTTCCATTCGTGTTCGTGGCGCGGGTTGGCCGCTTCGAACAGGATTGTGGCGGGGCGCGCCTTGATGATCGTGTCCACTACGCGCTCCAGCGGAATGTCGTGATCGTGTGGGCCTTCATAGTTGCCCCAGCAGATGTGCATGCGCATCTTTTCGGGCGGAATGTTCGCCGTCGCCGCATTCAGCGCCTCGACGTTCGCTTCGGCCACCTTGACGAATTCCTCGTCGGTCAGATCCTGATAGCCGGTGTGGCGGCTCATCGCCAGATCGGGGCAGTCGAGTTGCAGGTAGAAGCCTGCCGCAACGATGGTCTCGTATTCCTCGCGCATCGCATCGACCAGATCGGCGAGGTAGGCCTCGTGCGTCGGATAGTGGCGGTTCACCTGAAACGCGGTAATCAGCCCCGGCGAAGCGGCGTTGAGGAAAGCTTCGGTATCGGGCGCTGCGTGCTTTTCCAGCGCAGCTTTGAAGCGGCGAATGTCTTCGTGCAGCGGATCGAGCGTGATCAGGCGAACGTCACCGATGCACGATGCGCGCACGAATTCCTGGCTGCCCATGATCGCCGAGAGCTTCTTCACAAGGTTCGGCACTTCGGCCAGATCTGCCGCAGGCTTGCGATCAATGTGCCCACCAAAGCCCGAAAGGCGCTCGATCATGTAGGTCGAATAGCCAACCTTGCCCAGTTCCCCGTCAGACACGACCGAGACCCCGGCCTCAACCTGAGCCTTGACCCCCGCATCAACCGCAGCCGACACAACGCGGTCAAATTCCACTGCGTCATAAGGCTCGCCCTTGTCGCGCGCCAGCAGCAGCGGGGTCAATTCGTCTCCGCGCGGGAGACTGCCGACGTGGGTGGTTTTGATCCGGGCCATTTCGCAAACCTCTCCGTAAGTTCATATCCGTGAAAATTTCATAGCGAAGTTTGCAAACGAAACAAGCGGTTTCAGGCGGCGATAACCTTGTCCTCAGATGGCCGCCGCCCGGTCATCCGCTGGTAGAAGCGCGAGAAGTAACTGGGGTCGTCAAAGCCCAGTTCCGCTGCCACTTGCGTTGCCGTGGCATTGGTAAAGCGCAGCAACCGGTGCGCTTCCAGCGCCATGCGGCGGTGGATCACTTCCATTGGGCTGCACCCCAACCCCGCTGCCGTCATGCGCGACAGGGTGCGGCGGGTCATGCCCAGTGCGCCTGCGTAGAAGTCCAGATCGCGGTGCTGGCGATAGTGCAGTTCCACCAGTTGCCGGAAGCGCTCCAGCCGCCGGTCGTCACGGGCATCCTCCTCCGGCGCAGCCTCCGCCGCCACACAGCGGATCAGTGCCTCAGCCAGCGCCATGAACAGCGGGTCTTGTTCTTGCCACTCCTGCTGCAACCCCAGCATCTCGCGCGCCAGCCAGAAGGCGCGCCGCGCCGCATCGGGTGAAAGCGCCGCCATTCCGCCTCGCGCCAGCGCCGCCAACAGCATATCGGCAGGGCCGTTTGCCCTTGTGGAAAAGTCTGTGGACAGAGTGAGGACAAACCCGCGCGTGCCCTGCCGGAAACGAAATCCATGCACCGCGCCAGCAGGCACGATCACGCGGTCCGGCCCCTCCAGCCCGCTCTGCGCGCCATCAAGCGCCACGGCGGCGTGTCCCTCCTCTACCAGCAGCACCTGCACAAAATGGTCGTGCCGATGCACCCCGATTTCCCAGTCATGCAGCGCACTACGCTCGGCAATCGTTTCGATATGCGCAAAACCGCCGGAAGACCGCGCCGCGCCCTCACCGTACAGTGAATATGTCGGTATCGCCTGCGCCATGTCCCGAAAGTGCCAGCAGTTTGTCCTGCCGCTGCCTTCCGCGATTGCGCCTCCGATGTCAAATTCCTCTCCATAGTGGCCCGCATCGCAGCGCGGCTGCGTGGGAGAATTGCCATGAAAACCCAAGTCGCCATCATTGGCGCAGGCCCCGCTGGCCTGCTGCTCGGACACCTGCTCAAGGCCGAAGGCATCGATTGCGTGGTGGTCGAGCGCCAGCAGCCCGACTACATCCTCGGCCGCATCCGCGCTGGCGTGCTCGAACAGATCACCGTTAGCCTGATGTCCCGCCTCGGCCTCGATGCCCGGCTCAACGCAGAAGGCTTGGTCGAAGAAGGCTTCAACCTTGCCGATGGCGAACGCCTGATCCGCATTGATGTGGCCAACCTCACCGGCAAGACCGTGGTGGTTTATGGCCAGACCGAGATCACCAAGGATCTGATGGACGCCGCCCCCTCACGCGGACTGCAGGTGATCTACGGTGCCGAAGACGTGGCCCTGCACAACATCGAGAGCGATGCCCCAGCCGTCACCTACACCCTCGATGGCACCGCCCAGCGCATCGACGCACGCTTCATCGTCGGGTGCGATGGCTTCCACGGCCCCAGCCGCAAATCCATCCCGGCCAGTGCCGTGCGCGAATACGAGCGCGTCTATCCCTTCGGCTGGCTCGGCATCCTCGCAGATGTGCCTCCCTGCAATCACGAACTGATCTACGCCAACCACGAACGCGGCTTCGCGCTCGCCTCGATGCGCAGCCACACACGCAGCCGCTATTACGTGGACGTGCCGCTGACCGAGAAGATCGAGGACTGGTCGGACGAGCGCATCTGGGACGAACTCGCCATCCGCCTTGGCCCCGATGCCGCCGCAAACATCACGCGCGGTCCCTCGATCGAAAAGTCGATCGCACCCCTGCGTTCCTACGTGTTCGAACCCATGCGCCACGGCAGCCTGCTGCTCTGCGGCGATTCCGCGCACATCGTGCCCCCCACCGGTGCCAAAGGCCTGAACCTTGCCGCCAGCGACGTCCACTACGCTGCCGAAGCGCTCACCGCCTACTTCAAGCACGCCAGCAACGATGCGGTCGAAGGCTACTCGGCCAAGGCGCTGGCCCGCGTGTGGAAGTCCGAGCGGTTCTCATGGTCGCTCACCAAACTGATGCACCGCTTCCCCGATGACGGCCCGTTCGAACGCGCAATGCAGGTGGCCGAACTCGATTATATCGCCACCAGCACCGCAGCACAGACCAGCATCGCCGAAAACTACGTAGGCCTGCCGGTTTAAGGTCGAGAGGCCCACCCCCAACCCCTCCCGCCTGCGGGAGGGGGAAAGACAGCACTGTGAACGCCCTCCCGCCTGCGGGAGGGCCGCGAGACTTACTGAACGTCGTGAAGTTAGTCGCAGCGGGGTGGGCTTTGACACTTGCCCAGAAATCCATGCGCCCCAAAACCATGCAATCGCTGTAACATCGTCATTCGCCCGTCACAAAACAGCGACAGAAAGCCTTCATCGACAGGGGCTTTCTTCACATGCGGCGTATCGACATTTTGCTGACGGATGACCTTTCGGGGGGCCGTGAAACTTTCCAGCATTCAGATTTGCGCGTGGTGTTCCATCGCTGGAAGTCCGATGGCCCCCTGCCGCTGATGGAAGGCAAGCCGTGGGCCTTCATCGATTGGGTGCTGCCTGAAATGTCCGGCCTCGAACTGTGCCGTCGCCTGCGCTGCGCCGACAGTCTGGGGCAGGACGCCCACATCACCATGATCCTTGAGGACGATGACGCCGAGGCCAAACGCCGCGCCCTTCGCGCCGGGGCCGACGACTATATCCTCGGCCCGGTAGACCGCAGCGCACTGCTGGACCGCGTGCTGTCGATCCAGTTGCCCGAACACGATGCCCCCGCCCGCGTATTGAAGCTGGGCGATCTCACGCTCGATCTTTCCGCGCTGCAGGCCCGCTGGCGCGACCGCCCGCTGATGCTGATGCCCAACGAATTGCGCCTGCTGCGCTACCTGATGGAGCAGCCAGGCCACGTCTTCAGCCGCCAGCAACTCATCACCGCGCTGGGCAAGCACGATCAACCCATCGACGAACGCACCGTAGACGCATGGGTCAGCCGCCTGCGCCGCGCCCTGCGCGATGTAGGCGCGGGATCGCCCCTGCGCACAGTGCGCTCGTTGGGGTATGTGCTCGACAGGCCATAAATCTACGCCCCGCAAACCAAAACGCCCCGCCCGGCCTCGCCGTGGCGGGGTTTTTTGTCGCGATGATTCCAAGGCCACAAAAAAGAGGCGGCCCCGGTGAAGGGCCGCCTCCTGAGGGTGGTTGATTGAACCGCTGGATCAGAACGTCATCGAAGCCGAAAGCGCAAAGGTCCGGCCCACGTCATAGGAGTTCACCTCGACGCGGTTTTCGCCCGACTGTTGGTATTCGATATGACGACGGCCGGTGATGTTGCGGGCTTCGAACTTCAATTCCACCTGCTTCTTGAACACATCGAAGCCCTGACGCGCAACAAAGTCGATGCGCAGGCCAGGATCTTCAAAGATGTCCGGCTGTCCGGTGTTGAGCAAGCCACGGCTGAACACGCGCTTGCTGGCATAGTTGAACAGGATCGTCTGCTGCGAAAGGCCGTCGGTGTCCTCCAGCCCCAGTTGCACGTTGACGATGTGCTCGCTCTGCCCGGTCAGCGGCGCGCCATTGCGGAAGTAATCCAGCGCGCGGGTTGATGCGGCAAGGTAGTACGAAGTCTGGTCGCCGTCCTGCACCTTCAGCTTGGATTTGGTGTAGGTGTAGTTGGGGATCAGCGCAAAGCGCCGCGATTCCCACATGCCGCCCCAATCGCTCAGGTCGAAATACTTCTGCAGCTCGATTTCCGCGCCGTAAAGGTCTGCCTTGGGCGCATTGGCGAAGCTGGTGATGAAGTTGTCGCTTTCCAGCGCAACGAAGCTTTCGATCGGATTGTTGATCCGCTTGAAGAAGCCCGCCACCGAGAAACGCTGATCGCGGTCGAAGTACCACTCATAACGGGCTTCGGCGTTGGTCAGTTGGCTGTCCTGCAGGTTCGGGTTGCCGCGATACTGGCGGTTGGTGTCAGGATCGAAGTAGAACTGATAGATCAGCTCGCGGAACTGCGGGCGGGCGATGGTCTTTGATGCGTTGACGCGCAACTGCATGTCATCGCGGAACGACCAGGTCAGCGTCGCTGCGGGCAGCCAGTAATCGTTGTTCAGCGCAGTCGGCGTGGCGGTGGTAGCGCCATCGTTGAACACCTGAACTGGCGACACGACCAGCTTGGCCGTCTCATACCGCACGCCTGCATCCAGCTGCAGCGTATCGGTCAGCTGTGCGTCCACCTTGGCATAGGCACCGTGGTTGCGCAGCGTGGCGAGGAACGCCGGATTGCCTTCGTTGGTGTCGATCAGGTTCACGTCGAACGCCTCGATCACTGCATTGCTCAGCAGATAATCGGGGCGGAACATATTCACGCCATCGGGCAGATCCACCGCGCGCCACTGAAAATCGCGGCGCGAACTGGTGCGGCGCGTATCGACATAGGCATAACCGACCGTCGCAGTAACCGTGGGCATGATCTTGTACGAAACGTCGATCCCGCCGGTCCACAGATCCTCGTTCAGGTCAGAGAAGCTAACCGTGGCGCGGCCTGCGTTGCCGTCCAGATTGTTGACGAAGAATTCACCCAGCGGGTCCGACGCCACGTTCGTGCGCACATATTCAAAGCCCAGCTCATACGGAGCTTCACGCTGCGAATTGGCAAAGCCGCCGCGCAGGTCGACACTCAGACCGTCCACCGGCTTGAGTTCGGCCACGATCTGCGTGTCGATCAGCTGGCGTTCAAACCAGGCCGTGTCCTGCTGCTGATAATCGACCGTCGTCTGGTTGCGCTGGCCAAGGCCAAGACGCGTGTTCTTCAAAGTGTCGCGGATATAAAGGTTGGTCCAGCGGATCTTGTTGCGATCCCATTCCAGACCCAGCCCCAGCATCCCGTTCACCACAACGCGGTTGTCCGTCACCACGCGGCGGAAATTGGACTGCAGATCGGCCAGATCGGATTCGACCGATGTCTGGCTGGTCACATCGCGCGTCTGCCACTTGTTGTTGTATCCCGCCGTGGCAATCACGCCCAGCGTCACCGCGCCCAGTTCAAACGATTTGCCCGCCGCAAGCGAGAGCGAGCCATTGCCCGGCATGTTCGGGATCTTCTGGATCAGCCCGTTGCGCGTATTGACGATGCCCTTGCCGATCTCGACATTGTCGAGCTTGCCCGAACTCAGCCGCTCACCGCTGTCGAAGAACGTCTGGAGCGCGTTGGTATAATCGCGCTGGCCGTTGTCGAACCCGGTCCAGTCGGTGCTGGAGCCATAGTAGGTATAGCCCAACTGGTTGGTCGTTTCGCTGTCCCAAGCACCGCCTGCGCCGATAGTGATGAACGGTTCGGCCGGGCTGGACTTGGTGGTGAGGTTCACCACGCCGCCGCCGAATTCGCCGGGGTAGTTCACCGAATAGGACTTCTGCACCAGCGTCGATGCGATGATGCTTGATGGGAACAGGTCAAGCGGAACCACGCGCTTGAGCGGTTCGGGGCTAGGCAGCGGCATGCCGTTCAGCAGCGCCAGCGAATAGCGATCCCCAAGGCCACGCACATAGACATAGCCGTTGCCGACCACGCTCAGGCCGGTCACGCGGCCAAGTGCGCCTGCAATGTTGCCTTCGCCGGTCCGCGCGATTTCGGCGGTGCCGAGGACGGAGACGACCTGCGGCGCAGAGCGCTGGTAATTGCGATCACGCGCGCCGGTGACCACGATCTCGCCGCCGGGAATGGAAACTTCGGCCGCCTCGTCCTGCGGCTGTTCGGCAGCGGGATCGATGGGCGCTTCTGCCGCAGCATCAGCGGGAGGGACAGCGTCCGCAGGGGCGCTTTGGGCGTCCTGCGCAAAGGCAATGGACGGCGCCAGAAGCGCGGTGGAAAGCAGCAGCATGGTTGCGAGCCGCGACGTATTCATGTCGAAGTCCCCCCTGGGGAAAAGTGTGTTCTCTGGTGCTGAAAAGGGGGCAGCCGTCACCGGCCACCCCCGTCTCAGCGAAAGGCGGCCGATCAGGTCGTCGGCAGCGCCGTGCAAGCCGTGCTGGTGGTGCCGAAGTTGGCGGCACCGCTGTTGCAGGTCCAACCGGCATACCAGGTGTCGGTGCTGTCCTTTACTGCGCCAATGTAGGTCACAGCCGAGAAGAACGAAGACAGCGTGGTCACGTCAAACGCAGCAACCGCAGTTTCGTTGGCACCATTGATGAAGCCACCGGTCAGGGTCGAGGTCAGCCCGGCGTTGTTGCCGTTCGCACCCGAACCGAAGAACCCGGCAACCTGTGCAGCCGTATAAGCACCCGAACCGATGAAGCGATCATCGCCCGTGCCCGAGCAGGTCATCACCACCGAACGTGCGGTCAGCGTTGCCGAAGCCGTGCCGCCCGAACCGTTCATGCGAAGGCACTGGTTGGCAGGGGTTGCGATCACGCTGTTGTAAAGCGAGATGTCCGAGTTGCCACGGAAGAACAGCGAGGCCTGTGCGTTGGCTTCGTTGTTGCTGCTCGTCGCAGGCTGGATCGCCGTCACGTTCGACATGCGCGAAACCTGACGCGGGGTCTGGGCTTCGTTGCCGTTGCTGTCGAGTTCCATCAGGCCATCGCCCTGACCCGAACGCTGGATCAGCAGCAGATACTGCAGGTTTGCCTGCACGCCGGTATCCATGTCGAGGCTGTCATCGTCAGCACCAACAGCGATGTAGTGCTTCATGTTGACCGTGCCGCCGAAGAATTCAGCGCCATCGTCCGAACTGTTGTAGCTCTGGATGTATTCAAGCGTGGTGCCCGAACCGGTGCCTTCAAGCGTCAGCGCCTGAAGTTCGGAGTTCGAACCAAGGACGAAGCCCGAATAACGGATCTGGACATACTTCATCGTGCCGCTGTTGTCGGCCGAGTTGGTGCCGCCGTAAAGCGCAGGATCTGCAGCGCCTTCGGTCTGGCGTTCGCACGTGCTGGCGGTTCCGCCGCTGGCAACTGCGCCGGTGGTGCAATCGGTGATCGGCGCGCGGCCCATCAGCACGACGCCGCCCCACTGGCCCTGCGACGTTTCACCGTTCAGGCCAAGCACGTTGTCGCGGCTGGTGAAGATGATCGGCGCCGTGGCGGTGCCGGTGGCGTTGATGCGGTTGCCACGGTTCACAGCCAGCCACGAAGTGCCGGTGTTGCCGAACAGGATCACGCCCGGTTCGATCGTCAGCGTCACGCCGGTGCTGGTGCTGCTGAACCCGGCGTCGGTGCCCACGTCCACGCGGCCGTTCATCGAATAGAGCAGGCCAGCGATCTTGGGCAGCGTGGTCGACGCGGTGATGCGCGAAGGCAGTGTGCACACGCGCCATGAACCCTGCGACGAGGTCACCGTGCCCGAATCGGTCAGTGCCGTCGGATTGGAAATGGTCGGGCAGCCAGCAGCCGCAACAACACCGCTCGAAGTCGGCGTTGGCGTCGGCGTCGGTGTGGGCGCAGGCTGGTTGATGACTACATTGCCGCCGGTGCCGGGCGAAGCAATGTCGGTGGGGCCGCAGCCGGCGAGCGCAATCGCGCTGCAGCCGACGAGGAACAGGCCGTGGTTGGTCTTCACTTGAAATCCCCCAAGGATAAGCGGCGGGAGCAAATTCCAGCCGTCGCGAGGGACCGTCTAGGGATGCAAAGTGACAGCCTGTTTGCGGTTTCCTGACAGTTTTGTGTCAAAAAACATGACGGCTGTAAGACATTTTTGACAAGAAACGCGGAATTGCGGGACTTAGATGATTGCACTTTTGTGACAATATTTCAGTTTGATTGCAGACGCAGAGAATCAGCGCATACTCCACCCAACAAACGCATTCAGAAACGGAGAGCCTTGATGTCGACCAGCCTGTTCCTTGCCGCTGCACTCCTCACCCAGTCGGCCGTCATGGTCACCCCTCCGCTGACCGTGCCCGCGCCTTCGCTGCCCAGTGGTGATGTCGGCTATCACGAGATCATGGCCGGTCGCCCCCTCGCCGCCATCAACCGTATCGAAGCCAGCGAGCTTGCGCGGCAGGGCGATCCGCTTGCACTCATCAACCTCGGCACCGCCTACAAGATGGTCGGACGCAAGGATGATGCCGCCCGCCTCTATCGCACCGCCGCCGGCAGCGATGTCCGCTACGACGTAGAGCTTGCCAATGGTCGCTGGATCGATTCACGCCGCGCCGCCACGCTCGCCATCGCCCGCCTCGGCACGGATGAAGTGCTGGCCCTGCGATAATCGGCAATATTTGAAGCCCTGACGGCCGCCAAACGCAACTTTTGTCACCTCTCTGGGGTGACAAAGTGCGTTATCATAACTTTCGATAAGCTATCCAAACCACGCTTTATCCGTGCAATCTGCCAAAAGAAATTGGATCGGATTCGGATTGAAACGTGATTTCCTTGAGATGCCTTCTCGGTTTCCACAAACCAAACCGTAGCGCTGTGGTGCGTGAACCGCTCTATTACGCCACGCATTGCCTTGGTTGTGGCAAGGCGTTGCGCCGCATCAGCAAAGGCCGATGGGTGATTAAGGCCGATGGCCAAGGCTCGGCCCATTCGCGGACAAAGCGCGTCCATGCTTCCTCCGATACCGCCGATATGGTGCAGACTGCCCCCGGAAACACGCGTCGAAACGACGCGCCGGTTGATCGGAGCGACGCTGGCCGTGCATAATCAAGCTGCTGCAGGACAACCGGTTTCGAACGAACTCGCACGTCTGTACAAGGCAATTGCCGAAGCGCTCGAAGAAGCTGACCGGCTTGAACTGCGCATGGTCGGCATCCACTTGTGCAACGCGCTGCACAGCTTGGACGAGGAACTGGAACAGGGCTGAAATTCAACCCGCCAGCAGCCGATACCCCACGCCAGGTTCGTTGCGCAGCAGGCTTGGCCGCGCCGGATCATCCTCCAGTTTCCGCCTGATACCGCGCGCCGCCACGCGCAAATATTCAACGTCGCTTTCGTGCCCTGGCCCCCAGATCGCACGCAACAATTGCGCGTGCGTCACCACCCGTCCTGCCGCCTTGGCCAGCATCGCCAGAAGGTCATACTCCTTGGGCGTCAGATGCACTTCCTCTCCCCGCTTGCGCACGATCCGCGCCACCAGATCGATCTCCACCGCGCCGCTGCGCACCACCGATGTCACGCTCTCGCTCGCCAATCGGTGGCGCAGCGCGGTGCGGATGCGCGCCAGCACTTCCTCGCTGTCGAACGGCTTGGATACATAATCGTCCGCCCCAAGATCCAGCGCTGCCACCTTTTGCGCTGTCGCATCGCGCGCCGAAACCACGATCACCGCCGCCCCCGCGCCCCGGATCAGCGGGATCAGTTCCAGCCCATCGCGGTCGGGCAGCCCCAGATCAAGCAACACCACTTCGGGCTTGTCGATGGCCAGCGCCGCCATCGCTTCGCGCGCCGTGCCCGCTTCGACCACGCGATAGCCTGCGCGGGAAAGGCTGGCGTGGAACAGCCGCCGGATTGCCGGTTCATCGTCCACCACCACCACCGTGATCGGCCTGCTCATCCCTCGGGCAACTCCTTCAACTGGGCTGGTTCAAAGCGGATACGCAGCGATGCCCCCGGCCCACCGCCACGGTTCGCCGCCTCCACGCCCAGCCCCATCGCCTCGGCAAAGCCCTTCACAATGGCAAGGCCCAGCCCCGTGCCACCCTTGCGGTCAGACCCTTCGATCCGCGCAAATGTCTCGAAGATGCGCCGCTCGTCGCCCGGCGGAATGCCCGGCCCTTCATCCTCCACCGCCAGCACCAACGCGTTGCCCGCGCGTGTCGCGCGCACCGCAACCGGGGTCGGTCCGCCATGTTTCACCGCATTATCAATCAGATTGATCAGGCAGTGGTGGAACAGTTGCGGGTCGACCATGACCAGCGGAAGGTCTGGCGCAATCTCTACCATCACCGCCTGCCCGCCCAGCGTTCGCGCCATATCATCCACCGCTGCCGCCACCGCTTCGGACAGGTCCACCGCCTCGATCCGCCGATCCAGCGCGCCTGCCTCGATCCGCGCCATGTCGAGCAGGTTGTCAACGAAACGGTGCAGGCGCGCGGCCTCGCTGCGCGTCGTCGCCAGTTGCTGCGCCTGCTCCCCGTCTGCCGCCCGCATTGCGCCCAACGTGCCAAGGATCGTGGTCAGCGGCGTGCGCAGATCATGGCTGACCGAAGATAGCAGCGCATGGCGCAACCGGTCCCGTTCGCGCACTTGCGCCAGCCCCGCCATTTCCTGCTCCAGTGCGATCCGCTCCAGCGCCAGCCCCGCCTGATCGAGCAGGCTTTCCAGCAATGGCCGCCGCTCCTGCGCCAGCGGCATGGCTGCATCTTGCCGCGCAATGCCGAACACCGCGATTACCCGCTCACCCGTGCCGACCGGTTGAAACAGCCATTCCGACGCGCCGCCCATGTCGCTGCCCAGCCCCGCAGGCCGGTTGCGTTCAAATGCCAGACTGGCCGCTGCAATATCAATGGGGTCAGGGCGGAATCCTTCGGGCAGCGATGCCGCAACTACGATCGTGCCCTCATCGCGCACCAGCAGCACGGTATCGCCATCCAGCAATTCACCGATGGTCCGGCACAGCATCTGCGCCAGCGCGTCCATTGTCGAAATGCCGGTCAATTGCCGCGCAAAACCCGCCAGCATCGCGCTTTGCGCTGCGCTGGCCCGGGCAATCAGCGCCTGTCCACGCGCGTGTGAGGCCAGCTTGCTCGCCACAATCGCCACCCCCAGCAGCACCATCACGCCCACGATGTTCTGCGGGTCTTCAATCGTGAACGTGTGCGTCGGGGGAATGAAGAAGAAGTTGTAGGCCAGCGAACATACCAGACTCGTCACGATCCCGGTCCGCAACCCGTACCGTGTCGCCGCCACCAGCACCGGCAGCAGATATAGCAACCCGATGTTGGCAATCGTCCCATGTCCGGCAATCGCCAGACCCGCCAGCGTAACCAAGGCTGTCGTGCCCAGCGACACTGCATGGCCGGCCACCGTGCCAAAAGGTGCGGGGTGCAGATTCTCGGTATCGGATCGCAGCGCGGCCATTACCGCCATTTGGCCCCGCGTTCGCCACATTGTCGAGTGCGCATGCAGGACATCACTTCAAAAAGCTGCGCGGCGGCATCGGCACCGTGCCAAACAGCCCCGCCCCCTCAACCAGCAGCGCCAGCCCCGTGCTCAATGCCATAAACGCCAGCAGCATTGCCGCACAGGCAAGCGCGCCCGCGCCATGTTCGCGCACAACCGCATGACCACCCAGCCCCAGCCCTGCGGCAAGCACCACCAGCCCTGCCCCTGCGCCACGGGCAGCAAGATTGCGAATGCGCCGCCGCGCAGCAGCACGGCGTTTTTCTTTTGCAGGCAATGGCATGGCGTCGGCTCCCACCGAGATTTCTTCCAGCCCGCTCTCTGCCGCCGATGGCCGTAAAGCTTCGCGGTGGAATTTCGCCCGCGCCATAAAGATTGCGTAAAGTCGGTCGCAAAGCCGCAACAACGCGCATAGCTGCCTTGCCCATGAACGAAACATCCGGGCATTCCGCCGAAAAGGAATCACTCGCCGCGCTGGCTCTTGGCGCTGTCGGGGTCGTGTTTGGCGATATCGGCACCTCGCCGCTCTATGCGCTGAAGGAAAGCTTCATCGGGCACCACCCGCTGACGGTGGACCGCGCGCATATCTTCGGCGTGATCTCGCTGATCTTCTGGACGATGACGCTGGTCGTCACGGTCAAGTACGTCCTCGTCATCTTGCGGGCAGACAACAAGGGCGAAGGCGGCAGTCTTGCCCTGCTGGCGCTGATCGGGCGCAAGCTGGGTGAAAGCCGCTGGACCGGTCTTATCACCACGCTGGGGCTGATCGCGACCGCGCTGTTCTATGGCGATGCGATCATCACACCGGCCATCTCGGTGCTTTCGGCGGTTGAGGGTCTGACGGTGGTCAACGCAGGTCTGGCAGACTGGGTGCTGCCGCTTTCCATCGCCATTCTCATCGGCCTATTTGCCATCCAGTCGCGCGGAACGGCGGCGATGGGCAAGTTGTTTGGCCCTGTCATGCTGGTCTATTTCGTCGTGCTGGCAACGCTCGGCATCATCAACATCGCCCGCGCGCCTGAAGTGTTATGGGCGCTCAGCCCGCACTATGCGGCCGAATTTTTCCTGATCGATCCGGGCCTTGCCTTCCTTGCACTCGGCTCGGTCGTGCTGGCGGTTACCGGGGCAGAAGCGCTTTACGCCGATATGGGCCACTTTGGCCGCCGCGCCATCATGGTCGGCTGGCTCTATGTCGCCTTCCCCTGCTTGTTGCTCAACTATCTGGGCCAATCGGCGCTGATGCTTGTCGATCCGTCCACGGTCCAGAACCCGTTCTTCTACATGGCTCCCGAATGGGCGCGTCTGCCGCTTGTCGGCCTTGCCACGATGGCCACGATCATTGCCAGCCAGGCCGTCATATCCGGCGCATTTTCAGTGTCGCAGCAGGCAGTGCAGCTGGGCTTCCTGCCGCGCCTCAAGATACTGCACACCAGTGCGCGTGCCGCCGGGCAAATCTACATGCCGCTGGTCAACTGGGGTCTGCTCGCCCTCGTCATCCTGCTGGTGCTGTCGTTCCGCAGTTCCACCAATCTCGCCGCCGCCTATGGCATCGCGGTTACGGGCACCATGTTCATCACCGCCTGCATGCTGGGCATCCTCACCTTCGCCGTGTGGAAGTGGCCGCCGGTGCTTTCCATCAGCCTCACCGCGCTGTTCCTGCTGGTCGATGGTCTCTACTTCGCCTCAAACGCCACCAAGATTCCCGATGGCGGCTGGTTCCCTCTGCTGGTGGCAGCCATTGCCTTCACCCTGCTCGCCACTTGGGCGCGCGGGCGGCATCTGGTGCGTGTGCGCCTTGCCGAAGACGCCATGCCGATCGATCTGTTCATCCGCTCGATCAAGGACCGCGTGCCGCGCGTAAAGGGCAGCGCGGTGTTCCTGTCCTCGACCGCCGATGGCGTGCCGCCCGCCCTGCTCCACAATGTTAAGCACAACCATGTGCTGCATGAACGCGTCGCGATCCTCACCGTGATGATCGAGGGTGTGCCCCACGTTTCACCCGCAAGCCGTTGCCATGCCGAGGATTTGAGCCACGGCCTGTACCGCATCGTGCTGACTTATGGCTTCATGGACGAGGTGGATGTGCCCGCGGAACTCGCGCTTAGCAATCCAGCGGCGGGCGGCGCGTTCCGGCCGATGGAAACCAGCTACTTCCTCGCCCGGCAAACCCTCGTCCCTTCACGCCGCCCGGGAATGGCGCTGTGGCGCGAAAAATTGTTCGCCTGGATGGTGCGCAACGCCGAAAGTGCGATGCTGTTCTTCAAGCTGCCAACCAACCGCGTCATTGAATTGGGTAGCCAAGTGGAAATCTGATGCGTCAACGCGCCCGTTTCGACACGGCATTACGTCCATTTTCGCTTATAATTTCATGTATTTGCGGTTGCATGACGTTCATCCCGTTGTCATAGTTGGATGCGGGACAGGAACTGGGATGCGCGACCAATGGACAGCGATGACCGGGGAAAGCTAGCAGCCATAACAACTATGTTGATTGATCTCCTGCGCCAACAGGGTGCTGAGGCGGCAACCGAACCCGTCCTGACAACCGAACAATTGATCACGATGGCCAAGGCAAAGATTCGCGCACGGCGGCGGCGGCAGGAACTTTTCGCCGGAATTCAGGTGGCTGACCCGGCGTGGGATCTGTTGCTGGAACTCTATGTCAACTGCGCCGAAAAACGCCGAATATCCGTCACTGGGCTTGGCCTCGGTGCGAATGTGCCCGGCGCCACCGTCCTGCGCTGGCTTGCCATGTTTCACGAAGCTGGCCTGATCGTGCGCGAACCCGATCCGCTTGACCGGCGGCGCATCTGGGTGCGGTTGACCGATCTTGGGGCGGGACGGGTAGCGCAGGGAATTGCGGCGTCGCAAATTCCGGCGAGCGCCACTTTCAATCCGTCAATGGCTGCCTGAACCGCCTCAGCCGCGCCCGCGATAGGGGGCAACCCCTTGATCTGGAAGCCAAAGTGCAGCTGGCGGCGCGCCGCTTTGCCAGAACACGTCGATGGGAATTCCGCCGCGCGGATACCAATATCCGCCGATACGGAGCCATTGCGGCTTCATTTCATCGAACAGGCGCTGGCCGATGCCGACCGTCACGTCCTCATGAAAGCCTGCGTGGTTGCGGAACGATCCGAGGAACAGCTTCAAAGCCTTTGATTCCACGATGGTTTCACCCGGCGCATAATCGATCACCAAGTGCGCGAAATCGGGCTGACCGGTGACGGGGCAGAGCGATGTGAATTCGGGCGCGGCGAAACGGATCATGTAGAGCGCGCCGATGCGCGGGTTGGGCACGTAATCCAGCACGGCCTCTTCCGGAGAGGCTGGCAAGCTGCTGTTTTGCCCGAGAAAAAGCGGTGTCTTCGTCATGATTCAGCCTGTGTTTCCGAAGTGCACCTAGATGCACCTAACTGCACCTAGGCGCACGCAAAGGCCGCCAACAGGTGCAAAATCGCCTCGCCCCATGCACTTGTCGCAGGGTTAGGGCAAGTGGCCCGACAACGCCCTTTGGTTCAGCCGCGATTAAACCGCCACGCCCCTTTCCAACCGCCATGACGATCCGCGCGGGGCATGCACTTCTCACCACCACGATCCTGCTCGCTGCCCTCCCGGCGGCGGCGCAGGATGTTGGCAGCTACCAACTGCCGCCAGCGTCCTCCCCGACGCCGACTGCGCAAGGCCCGGTTACCCCCGACGCCCCGCCACCGCGCGTCGCTCCAACAGCGGAACCAACACCCGCGCCCTCCACCGCGCCGACGATAACGCTGCCGCCCGAACCTGCAACGAGTGTCGCGGCAAATCCCACAACCCGCCCTTCGCCTCCCCCCTCTGCGCGTGCATCCACCAGCGCGCCGGTAGTAACGCCAAGCGCCGCGCCGCCGTTGGCCGGGCCATCAGCGTCGATGGCTGAACCGCCTGCACTCCCGACAGAAATCCCTGTTTTACCGCAAGTTACCCGTGATGACAGCGCGCCTTGGTGGCCGTGGGTGGCGGGCGCTGTCGCGCTGGTGGGGCTTGGCGGGATGGCACTGCTGGTCCTGCGGCGGCGGGGGCGGGAGATCGCGCAGCCAGCGTTCGCGCCGCCGGTCATACCGCTTGCCGCCCCGCCCGAGCCTGCGCCCGAGCCTGCGCTTGCGCCTCCCCCGCTCACGCTGGAACTGGAGTCGGTGCGGATGAGTGCCAGCCTGATGAATGCGACACTGGCCTATCGCCTTGTTCTGACCGCAAGGTCCGATCTGGACCAGATCGTGGTGCGCGCCGACATGACCGCCGCCCATGCTTCACGCCCGGCAGAGGAGCAACTGGGCGCAAGCGATGCGCCGGTATTGCACCGCGTTCCTGCGCTGGCGGCAGGGGAAGCCGTTGTTCTAACAGGTGAATTGCGCCTTCCGCTAAGCGCCATAACGCCGATTCGGCATGGGAGCGCGGCGCTGTTCGTGCCGCTGGTGCGGATTGCGGTGGAAGGGCTGCCCAACGAACCCTTCTGCCTGCGCCGCGCCTTTGTGGTGGGGCTGGAAGAAAGCGCCAATGCCTTGCGTTTGCAGCCTTTCCGGCTGGATCACGGGCCGCGCGTCTATGCGCAGGTGGGTCAGCGTGAGCTTACGGTGCCGCAATTCGCCTGAGTTTCAGGCCGCCAAAAACAGTTGTCATCTGACCGTTTTTTCATGGTGACGCCCATCACACCCGCGTCTAGTCTGCCGCATGTGCGAACTCGCAAAGACGGGTCGTGCGCAGCAGGCAGGAGCATTGAGAACTTATGGATTCGCTGGTTTCCACCCAGTGGCTCGCCGACGAAATGGGCGCGAGCGACTTGCGCATTGTCGACGCCACCGCATTTTTGCCGGAGCATGGCCGCGTGCCGCTGCTGGAATACGAAGCCTGCCACATCCCCGGCGCGGTGTTCATGGACCTTGGCGAACTGGTAGACTCGGCCTCGCCGGTGCCCAACACCCTGCCCTCGCCCGAGAAATTCGCCAGCCGCATGCAGGCGCTCGGCCTTGGCGATGGCAGCCGCATCGTGATCTATGACGACAGCCCGGTGAAGACCGCCACGCGCGCGTGGTTCATGCTGACGATGTTCGGCGCGCAGAACGTGGCGCTGCTCGATGGCGGCATCGCCAAATGGAAAGCCGAAGGCCGCAAATGCGCGCAAGGCACCGAAACGCTGCGGCAGCGGCACTTTACCGTGTGGTCGGATGACAGCCATGTGCGCAGCAAGGCCGATGTCCTCGCCAATCTGGGCAGCAAGGCCGAACAGGTGGTGGACGCCCGCGGCGCAGGCCGCTTTACCGGCGATGTGCCCGAAACGAACCCGGCGCTGGCCAGCGGCCACATCCCCGGCGCGCGCAATGTGCCCTATGCCAGCCTGTTCAACCCCGATGGCACGTGGAAAGCGCCTGACGCGATCAAGGCGCTGTTCGAGGCGGCGGGTGTTGATCTTTCGCGCCCGCTGATAACCTCCTGTGGATCGGGCATGACCGCGAATGTGCTGATCTTCGCCGCGCATTTGATCGGCAAGGAGGACGTTTCGCTTTACGATGGTTCGTGGAGCGAGTGGGGGCTGGACCCGGCTACGCCTAAGGCGACGGGGGTGGCTTGAGTTGTGGGGCATAGGCATGACTGATCAAGACAACGACTTCGAACTAGTACGCGGTTCCGGCAATGTTTTTGTCGATCTGGGCCTGCCCGATGCCGAAGTCGAACAGCTCCGCGCCATCCTTGCCGCCCAGCACGCCAAAATTTCTGCCGCCGAGAAGCCCGCAGAAGTGCGTTCAACACTACAGTCATTCTAGTAAATAAATTCTTCAGCACAGCCCAAAGATAGAACCTATTTTTGACAGAATCTCCCTTTCAACAACTAATACTCTCGGAAATATTTTTTCAAGATTTCTTGCAGGATTTCATTTTGTGGAACCTTCTTCTTCTCAGATTCTTGCTGTATTTTTCTCCTGAACAAATCATCAATTTCGAGTTGGGCATATTGTTCAGGGTATGCCCAGTAACATACGCCACACTCCTTTTCGCAACCCTGGCAGGCCGCACTCTTAAGGATATTGCATGATTGGCACAGTGGTTGCCAATTCAAATCATCACCTGTGCCACCTCTACTTCTTGGCCTACGATGATCTGGGGAAAGCGTGATTTCCGGCTCTTTCCTGCCGCATTTTGCACAAGTGCCATCGCAATCCTGCTTGATTTTTCTCCACAGTGCGGCGCCTGGCTTTGTCCGCGGCTCCTTTTTGGGTGACAATTCAGGCGACTGAAGTTGATAGGCCACCCCGCTTTTAACGATTGATTTGAATCCTTCGTCGCCTTGCAATTCACGCATACGCCGAAAGGGATCGCGATAGGGCGCCAGATGCTCACGAATTTGAGATTCAGTGATTGCAGGACCGGGCAAGCCATGCCCCTCCGGCCACAACAACTCCAATATCTTACGATAATAGACATGGTTCGCTTTGCTTGGGTTGACGAATGACGCGCTTGCGGCATCAAGCCATTTCAATCGAGCATCCGGCGAATGTGTCAGGGTGTTCGCCGGGGCAAAATGCGCCCCCTTTGAACTGCGATTACGAACCATGAGTTATCACCTCCAATCCCGAGCAGACCCATTGACCTGAGCCATGTTCGCTATATGTTTTATCCACACATATGGAGGACTCATGCGGTTTGCATCCTTTTTTGCTGGCGTTGGAGGGTTCGATCTTGGTTTTCAACAGGCCGGACTCTCACCTGCATTCCATTGCGAGATAGACGAGTATTGTCAAAAAGTCTTGAAGCGGCACTGGCCGACAGTACCGCTTCATGGAGATATTAATAGCCTTGTGCCGGAGGAAATCCCAAATGCCGAACTCTGGAGCGCCGGATGGCCATGCCAAGATCTTAGCCATGCAAACTCTAAGCGTGAAGGTCTTGACGGAAGAAGAAGCGGCCTTTTCTTCAAGTTTGCGGAACTTGCTGCAATCAAAAAACCTCGCTGGATTGTCCTTGAAAATGTGTCCGGGCTCCTCAGCGCAGACAACGGCCGTGACTTTGAACGGGTTATCGACGAGCTCGAAGAGATCGGGTATTTGGGGATATGGTTCTCGTGCAACCTTCTCAGCGTCGGCATTCCCCAAAATCGAGAAAGAGTATTCCTTATCGGAAGTTATAAGTCCGAACTTTCCTACAAGTTCTATACTGACAGCAGCGAATTGCTTAGGGATTATCCGACGCGAGCGGCGCGCTGGTCGGGGAGGAAAGCTGGATCAGAACTTTCGGAAAGCTCTCTTTCAGACGATCCGCTTCTGGTTCAACGTCGCGGCGGCTTCGGGTATACCAAAGCAGCAAGCTTTAGCCCCACGTTACGTGCCCAAACTGGACGCCATCAAGGCGGCCACACCGATCGCCCCATTGTCTGTGGCCAGAAACTTGACTTGGAACGAGTGCGAGAAACTGATGGGGTTCCCAGAGGGATGGACGGTCGCAGAGGGAGATTCATTGGCAACGCAGTAGCGCCACCGATTGCAAAGTTCATTGGATCTCGGATTCTGGAGATTGAAAGGGAAGTCCGGCTTCTAAATGGCGTGCGTATGCGCCTCAAAAACTTGGATTTGGACACCTTTGCTGAGAGCGAATAGCTTTCTCTCACATCTGATCGCGAGGGAGTTTAATCCGTCACCTAACCCCATGACTCCCGCCCCTTCCCTCTGCTATCGCCCAGACAATGAGCAGTTCTGATGATTTTGACGCCCTTGGCCCCGCAACGCGCGGGGTGTTGGCGGGGCGGCGTGCGGGGTGGACGGGGACGCCGGAGCATCCCGGCGCGGTGGTCAATCCGGCGGTTTGGCGGGCTTCCACGCATCTCTATCCCGATATGGCGGCGCTGCGCAGCGCTCCGGCCAATGAGGATGGGAACTTCTACTACGGGCGGCGTGGAGGGCCTACGCAGTGGGCTTTGGCTGAGGCGCTGACACAGGTGGAGCCGGGGGCGGCTGGGACGGTGCTTTATCCGTCCGGGGTGGCGGCGATTGCGGGGGTGTTGCTCACCGTGTTGCGGCCGGGCGATGTGCTGTTGATGACCGACAATGCCTATGAGCCGAGCCGGGCGATGGGGCGCGGGTTGTTGCGGGATTTTGGGGTGGAGACGCGGTGGTTCGATCCTACCGATCTGGCCGCGTTCGAAGCGGCCTGTTGTGAGCGGACGCGGTGCGTTTTGCTGGAAAGCCCCGGCAGTTTGACGATGGAAGTGCAGGATGTTCCGGCGCTGGCGGCGGCGGCCAAGGCGCGCGGGATTGTGTCTGTGCTGGACAATACCTGGGCCTCTGCACTGGGCTTTGCCGCGTTGGCGCATGGCGTGGACATCAGCGTGATGAGCCTGACCAAGCATGTTTCCGGCCATTCGGACTGCATGATGGGGTCTGCCTCTGCTGGGCCTGAGTGGTATGGCAAGCTGCGCGTGCGGGCGCAGGGGTTGGGCAATGTGGTTTCGCCCGATGATGCTTCGCTGATGCTGCGGGGATTGCGGACGATGAAGCTGCGGCTGGAGGCGGAGACGGCTTCGGCATTGGCGATTGCACAGTGGCTTTCCGGGCGGGCCGAGGTGGCGCGGGTGCTGTGCCCGATGCTGGCGGGATCGCCGGGGCATGATCTGTGGGCGCGCGATTTTTCTGGCGGGTGCGGGTTGTTCAGCTTTGTGCTGAAAGGCGGGACGAGTGCGGCGCGCGATACCTTGATCGATGCGCTTTCGCTGTTTGGCATCGGTTATTCGTGGGGCGGGTTTGAAAGCCTTGCCACGCCGGTTGATCCCGCCAGCATTCGCACGGCGAGTTCGTGGCCTTTGCCGGGGATGGAACCTGCGGATTGCTTTGGCGTGCGGCTTTCTATCGGGTTGGAAGATACGGCGGATTTGATCGCCGATCTTGAGCGTGGTTTGGCCGCCTGGGCGGCGCCGGGCAAGGCGATCTTGGGGGGGCAATCTTGAGCGATTTTCGCAGCCGGGTGGCGGACGTGATCCGCGTGCTGAACGAGATCGGCTTCGATATGGGAACCTACCATATCTCGGTCTGGGGAGCGCTGCGCATCCTGATCGTGATGGTGCTGGTGTTCATGTCTGCCCATCTGATCGGCAAGCTGGCGCGGCGCACATTCCGCCGGATCGACAGTCTGGACCGCACGCAGCAATTGCTGGGCGAGAAGATCGCCACAATTGTGGTGTGGGGCGTGTCGTTCCTTGTCGGCATCGATGTGCTGGGCATCAGTCTGACGGCGCTGACGGTGTTTTCGGGCGCATTCGGCCTTGCCATCGGGTTTGGTCTGCAGAAAACGTTCGGCAATCTGATCGCCGGGATCATTCTGCTGATGGACCGATCCATCAAGCCCGGCGACGTGATTGCCGTGAACGATGGCAAGGGCAATTCGTTTGGCGAGGTGAAGAAGATCGGCATACGCGCGGTGTCCGTCACCACCCGCGACAACCGTGAGTATCTCATTCCGAACGAAAACCTGATGACGCAGCAGGTGGAGAACTGGTCCTATTCCTCACGCGAGGTGGCGATCAATATTCCCATCGGCGTGGCCTATGGCAGTGACCTGGATCAGGTGGAGAAGCTGTTGCTGGAGGCGATCACCTCCACGCCGCGCGTGCTGCCCTTCCCCTCGCCCGGTGTGCTGCTCAGCGGGTTCGGGCCGAGCAGCATCGACATGACGATGGTGGTGTGGATTGACGATCCCGAAGGCGGCGTGGGCAATGTGCGGTCAGATGTGCTGTGGCGCGTGTGGCGCTTGTTTGGGGAGCATGGTGTGCAGATCCCTTTTCCGCAACAGGACGTGAACCTGAAGGATAGCGAGGGTTTGCGGGCGCTGGCCGAAGCGATGGGCAAGCCGGGTCACGCGCCCGAGGCATAGGCTCCATGCTCGCCACCCCGGGCTTGACCCGCGGTCCCGCTATGCGGCCACGCCGTGCTTTGAGTGAAGAAGCGGGATCCCGGGTCAAGCCCAGGATGACGGTGAGTGGGGTGGTCGATGCTTGGGTGGCTAAAGCTGATCTAGGCGGGGGGCAAAGGTTTCTCGCTGGCAGGTTGCGCGGCCCGCGCCCATCTGCCCCGTCATGAGCAATTCTTCTTCAAGAATCGGAACCGTGTTTCTGGTGGGCGCTGGGCCGGGCGACGCGGACCTGATGACGCTGCGCGCGGCGCGGCTGGTGATGAATGCGCGCGTGCTGGTGCACGATGGGCTGGTCGATCCTTCGATTCTGGCGATGGCGCCCAAGGACTGCCGGATGATTTCGGTGGCCAAGCAGCGGTCGCGCCACACGATGAAGCAGGAAGAGATCAACGCCCTGCTGGTGCGCGAGGCTTTGGCCGGGAATGACGTGGTGCGGCTGAAAGGCGGCGATCCGTTCGTGTTCGGGCGCGGCGGCGAAGAGGCCGAGGACTGCTTTGCAGCGGGCGTGCCGGTGCAGGTTGTGCCGGGGATCAGCGCGGCGATGGGGGCGGCGGCTTCGGCCATGATCCCCCTTACCCACCGTGATGCCGCCAGCATCGTTACGTTCGTGGCCGGGCAGTGCAAGGGATTGACCGAACAGAACTGGGCGGGCCTTGCCGGGGTTGGCAGGACACTGGTGATCTATATGGGCGTCGCCACAGCAGAGGCGATTGCCGAAAAGCTGATGGCAGACGGGCTTGCGCCCGACATGCCGGTGGCGGTGATCGAAAACGCGGCGCGGCCGCAGATGCGCGTGCTGCGCGGGGCACTGGCTGGGCTTGGCCCGCTGGTGGCTGGAAACAAGGTCAAGAGCCCTGCCCTTATCGTGATTGGCGATGTGGCAGGCCGGGGAGACATGATGGAATTGAAGCAGGTTTTGGAGGCCGTAAAGTGAAGATCATCACCGGAAGTGATCTGCGCACCGGAGACGTGATCTGGTGGACCGGCGAAGGCTGGTCGCGCCATGTCAACGATGCCGTGGAAGCAGGCGAACATGCCGAGGCGATCATCGCGCGCGAGAACGCCAAGCAGATCGTCACCGACACGCAAGTGATCGAAGCGACCGTGACCGACGATGGCGTGCGCCCGGCGCATATCAAGGACCGCATCCGGGCGCTTGGCCCCACGGTGCGGCTCGACCTTTCCCTCAAGCCTGCCGATCCTGCGGCAGGGAACTGGGTGATCTGAGATGTATCAGTACGACAGCTATGACCAATCGATGGTCGATGCCCGCGTGGCCGAATTCCGCGATCAGGTGGAGCGCCGCCTGGCAGGGGACATCACCGAGGACCAGTTCAAGCCGCTGCGGCTTAAGAACGGCCTGTACCTGCAATTGCACGCCTACATGCTGCGTGTGGCAGTGCCCTATGGCACGTTGAACAGCCGCCAGATGCGGATGCTGGGCGACATCGCGGACAAGTATGACCGTGGGTACGGCCACTTCACCACGCGCCAGAACATCCAGTACAACTGGATCAAGCTGGAAGACGCACCGGATATTCTGGCCGATCTCGCATCGGTGGAGATGCACGCGATCCAGACCAGCGGCAACTGCATCCGCAACACCACGTCCGACCAGTTTGCGGGCGCTGCAGCGGATGAGCTGGTTGATCCGCGTCCTTATGCAGAGCTGCTGCGCCAGTGGTCAACCTTCCACCCGGAGTTCGACTACCTGCCGCGCAAGTTCAAGATCGCGATTATCGGCAGCGAGACTGACCGTGCGGCGATGAAGCTGCACGACATCGGCATCCAGCTGGTGAAGAACGACGCGGGCGAGATCGGCTGCCGGTTCTACGTCGGGGGTGGCATGGGCCGCACGCCGATGATCGCGCCGGTGATCGGCGATTTCGTTTCGCCATTGCAGATGGTGTCTTATGCCGAGGCGTGTCTGCGCGTTTACAACCGCTATGGCCGCCGCGACAACAAGTACAAGGCGCGCATCAAGATCCTCGTCCACGAGATCGGTGCGGACGAATATCGCCGTCAGGTGGAAGAAGAGTTCGCGCATATTCTGACGCTGGGGCTTGAGCCGCCTGCGGCAGAACTGGAGCGGATCAAGGGCTTCTTCGAGCAGCCGGGCTTTGCGGCTGGCGCTTCGGACGAACTGGACCTGTCCGATCCCGACTTCGCGCTGTGGGTGGACCAGAACGTTCATGCCCACAAGCAGCCGGGCTATGCCATCGTCAACATCAGCCTGAAGCCGACCGGTGGCATTCCGGGCGATGCGACGGCTGACCAGATCCGCCTGATGGCCGATCTGGCGTTGGCTCATTCGTTCGACGAACTGCGCGTGACGCACGCCCAGAACATCGTGTTGCCGCATGTGAAGAAGGCCGACCTTTACGGTCTGTGGCAGAAGCTGGACGAAGCTGGCCTTGCCGCTGCAAACCTTGACCTGATCGGCGATATCATCGCCTGTCCGGGGCTGGACTATTGCGCGCTGGCCAATGCCCGCTCGATCCCGGTGGCACAGAAGATTTCGAACCGCTTTGCCGACCTTGGCCGCCAGCGCGAACTGGGCGAGCTGAAGCTGAAGATCTCGGGCTGCATCAACGCCTGCGGTCATCACCACGCGGGCCACATCGGCATCCTTGGCGTGGACCGGAAGGGCGTGGAGAACTACCAACTCCTGCTCGGCGGATGCGAAGGTGCTGATACCTCGCTTGGCACGATCACCGGCCCCGGCTTCAACGAAGACGGGATCGTGGATGCGGTGGAAAAGGCGACCGACGTTTACCTTGCCCAGCGTGCCGAGGGTGAGCGCTTTGTGGACACGTACCGCCGTATCGGCATGGCCCCGTTCAAGGAGGCGATCTATGCCAAGGAGCCAGTCAATGGTTGAGCAGAACTTGCGCTATCGCAGCGATGAGCCGGTGAGCGATCCGGCAGTGACGGTGGATGCCTTTGCCGACCAGAGCAACGCCACCGCCGTGCGGATCGAGCCGGGCGACGATGCGCGCGCGCTGCTGCCGCATCTGGACCGTATCGCGCTCGTGGAAGTCAACTTCCCGGCCTATACCGACGGGCGCGGCTATTCGGCGGCGCGTATTCTGCGCGAGCATGGCTATGCGGGCGAATTGCGCGCGGTGGGCGATGTGCTGTTGGACCAGCTGAGCCACATGCGCCGCTGCGGGTTTGACAGCTTTGCGCCGGATCAGGCGATCAGTTCGGAAGCCGCCGAAAAGGCTTTTGCGACATGGCCTGACGTTTACCAGAAGACCGTTGATGGCCGCCCGGCAATCTGGGCGAAGCGCCACCCCGCCTGAGGGCGGGAGAAGGATTGAAGCATGGACAGGACGCCGAGTTCTATGGTTGCCAATCGCAAGATCGACCTGATCGACACGCGCCCGCGCTTTGTCGAAACGGACGCCATTCGCCTGAACAACCTGTTCCGGGGCAGCGACACGCAGGAAATGCTGCGTTCGGTGATCCGTGACGGGCTGGCGGGCGATCTTGCGGTGGTTTCGAGCTTTGGCGCGGAAAGTGCTGTCCTGCTTCACCTTATTGCCGAAGTCGATCCTTCGGTGCCGGTGCTGTTCCTTGAAACGGGCAAGCATTTTCCCGAGACCGTGGCCTATCGCGATGAACTGATCGGGTTTCTGGGGATGACCAATCTCCTGATCATCGAACCTGATGCAGAGGCGATTGCCAAGAAGGACGAGAATGGCCTGCGCTGGTCATGGGACCCGGATGGCTGCTGCGAAATCCGCAAGGTGGAGCCGCTGGCCAAGGCGCTGCTGCACTTTGACGCATCGCTGACGGGCCGCAAGGGCTTCCAGTCCAAGACCCGTTCGGGCCTGCCGCGTTTCGAGATCGACCATTCTGACGCGCAAGGACGGTTGAAGATCAACCCGCTGGCGTCGTGGGATAAGGCTATGCTTGAGGCCTACTTTGCCGAGCATGGTCTTCCGGCGCACCCGCTGGTGGCTCAGGGCTATCCGTCGATTGGCTGCGCGCCCTGCACCAGCAAGGTTGCTGACGGAGAAGACCCGCGTTCCGGCCGCTGGAAGGGCTGGGACAAGACCGAGTGCGGCATCCATTCGCCCACCGATGGCGCTGATGGTGCGGCCAAGCCGGGTGATGAGCTGCCTCCGGGGTATGAACCGGTTTTCTGAAGCCTGCCCATTGGCACGAACGGGGTAAAGCGTGGGCGTCAGAATTTGCCAGCCTTGCTTAGGCTCTGCTAGGCCCTGCCTTGAGGTTGGGGGAACGGGCTGTTGGCATTGGATGCGCGCAGAATTGGGCTTTGGGCGGGGCCGCTTGGCTTTGCAGTAACGCAGTTGATTGCCGCGCCTGCCGGGATGCCCGATGCCGGGTGGAGCGCGGCGGGCTTGGTCTGGTGGATGGCAGCGTGGTGGATGACCGAGGCTTTGCCGCTTTCGGCCACCGCGCTCCTTCCGTTTCTGATCCTGCCGTTGACCGGCGTGGCCAACGCCAACAAGACCGCCAGTGCCTATTACTCGCCCATCATGTTCCTGTTTGTGGGTGGGGCGTTTCTCGCGCTGGCGATTGAACGCACCGGCCTTCACCGGCGGCTGGCGCTGTTCATCATGGGACTGGCGGGTGCAAAGCCGGGGCAATTGCTGATGGGCGTGATGGTCGCCACGGCGGTGCTTTCGAGCTTTATTTCAAACACATCGACCGCGCTTATCATGATGCCGATGGCCATTGCCATGCTGCGCGCAGGCGGCGTGCAGGAGGGCGAAACACGGGGCATGGCGGGCGCTTTGCCGATGGGGATTGCCTTTGCCGCGTCCATCGGAGGCCTCGCCACGCTGATCGGCACGCCGACCAATGCAATTGCTGCAGGCCTGATCGAGACAGCGCTGGGGACGCGCGTTACGTTCCTGCAGTGGGCACTTTATGGTGTGCCGATCGCGCTGCTGGCGGTGCCGTTGGCCGGGTGGATCATCGCGCGGGTGCAGAGCCTGCACACCGACAGCTTCGATCCGGCGGCGGCGCGGGCCGCGATTGCAAAGGCAACGCAGTGGAGCGTGGCCGAGCGCAGACTGGTGCCGGTCGTGGTGCTAGCCTTCATCGCATGGGTGTTTCAGCCGGTGATCGAAGGCTGGTTCCCCGAAGGCGGCTTTACCGATGGCACTGTGGCGGCGATCGCGGGGCTGGTGCTGTTCGTCCTGCCCGATGGCACGGGGCGGCCGATGCTGACCTGGCCCGAAGCCAACCGTGCGCCGTGGGATGTGGTGCTGATGTTCGGCGGGGGGCTGGCGATGGCGATGGGCATGACCGAAAGCGGGCTGACCAAGTGGATGGGCGAAATGCTGCTCCCGCTTGCCCATGTGCCGCTGCCGATTGTGGCGCTGGTGCTGGTAGCGTTCGTGATTATCGTGACCGAATTTGCCAGCAATATTGCAGCGGCCAGCGGGATCATGCCGGTGGTGGCAGCGCTGGTGGGTGCGCTGGGCGCAGACCCGATCCTGCTGGCCCTGCCCGCCGCCTTTGCCGCAACATGGGGCTTCATGTTGCCCGCCGGGACCGGGCCGAACGCGCTGGCCTGGGCAACCGGGCACTGTTCGATGCGGGCGATGGTGAAGGCCGGGTTTGCGCTGGACGTGGCGGGGGTGTTCCTGCTGGTAGGCGTGGTGTGGGCGGTGACGGCGCTGATCGGATAAAGGACTTCGTCCTCATCTGGACAAGCGCCCCCTCACCTTCCTAGGGTGCATGCCGAAGGGGTCTTGATGGAACGGGATGGCGACGCATCTGCGCTGACGCAGGGGGCGAACTCGGTTTTGGGTTCGCCGCTGCGGCTGCTGACCGGCACGCTGATCTTCGTGATGGCGGTGTTCGTGGTATCAATCTGCGGCTTCGTGTTTGCAGGCTGGCCAATGGGCGATGCGGCCTACATGGTGCTGCTGACGATCTTTTCGGTTGGCTATGGCGAAATTCGGCCAGTCGACACAACCTTTCTGCGCTGGTGGACGAGCGCGACGATCATGCTGGGCTGCACCGGCATGATCGTGCTGACCGGCGCGCTGGTGCAGGTTTTCACCCTCTTTCAATTCCGACGCCTGCTGGGGCTGGACCGTATGACAACCGAAATCGAAAAGCTGGACGGCCACGTGATCATCTGCGGTTATGGCCGGATCGGCGTGCAACTGGCCAAGGCCATGACCGAAGCCAAGCGCCCGTTCCTTATCCTGGAACGCGATCATACCAAGGCCGAGGATGCCAAATCCCACGGCTTCCTGTGCATGGTGGGCGAAGCAACGCACGAGGAAACGCTGAAAGCCGCCGGGATTGCGCGGGCCAAGGTACTGGCGACAGTGCTGCCCGATGATGCCGCCAACGTGTTCATCACGCTATCGGCCCGAAATCTGAACCCGGCCATAGAGATCATTGCGCGCGGGGAGGCGCCGACGACCGAGAACAAGCTGTTCCATGCCGGTGCCGACAAGGTGGTGATGCCCACGCACATCGGCGCGGAGCGGATCGTGGAGATGATCCTTTACCCTGCGACGGGCGAACTGGAGGACATCGGCGCGGTGCGGCGGAACCTGCACGACTTCGGGCTGGATATCGAAATGGTCGAGATCTTGCCGGAGAACGCGCTGACTGGCGAGAGCGTTGGTGAGGCCGAACGGCGTGGCAACGGCGCGTTCTTCGTGGTGCAGATCGACCGCGCGAACGGCCAATCGATCCAGCATCCGGGCGAGGATATGACGCTGGAAACAGGCGACAAGGTGATGCTGGTGGTGCGCGGCAGCAGGCTCTCGGCTGGCGCGGTGTTCAGCGCCACCAAGGCGCGCGTAAAGCATGGGCGGACGTTTGTGGGGTGATTGTGGCGCGTGGGCGTAGAAGCCCACCCCCAGCCCCTCCCGCCTGCGGGAGGGGAGTTGCGGTGTTCTGTTCCCCCTTCCCCCAAGCGGCGGGGGTCGGGGGTAGGCTTTCCTGCCTTACCCGTGTGCGCCGAAGTAGTTGGCGATGGCGACCGCTACGCGGATGTTAAGCGCGTGGGCGCGTTCGATGGGATCGATGAAGCGGGCGCGGATCACACCGTAGTCTTCGCCGCGATGATCGGGGTAATCGGTTTCCTCGTCCACCGGGAAATCGGTGATTTCAGGTTCGATCACCGGGTAGGCGCGACGGAGCTGCGCCAGCGCATCATCCACGCGCAGGGACAAGACCATCTCCAGCACATCGTCGCGGCTGACATCGTTCGAGCGGGCGAAGGGTGGCACCTGCACCGCGCGAATGAACATATGCATCAGCAAGGCGAGACGCACCGATTGGAGAAGGCCGATGTTGCGTCGGTCTGAATCCTGCGCAGGATCGCGGCCCGCTTTGTGGCCGGGAACCAGTGAGAGCAGGCGGTGGAGCTTCATCCAGTCCACGCGCAGGCGGGAGGTCAGGCGGCGGAAGACCCCTGCCCGGTCGTCCTTGGTCAGATATTCGGCGAGCGCAAGGCATGCCGATTCCAGCGCGGTTTCAGTGCCGCGATAGGGGCGGCTGGCCCAGTAGGCGGAGTTGAACAGTTCGCCGTGGGCGGCGACGGTTTTCACCGAGGCGAGGCCGTTGGCGGCGCGGAGCAGGCGCACAAGTTGGTTGCCGCGTTCGGACCGGCCGAGCAATTCTGCGACCGATTCCATCTCCTCACCCGCAGCCGTGCCCGCGCCCGCGATCACATTTACCGGATAGCCGATCTGCTGGAGGATGGCGTTGTGCGGAATCGCGCGGATCTGGCGCAAGCTCATCGTGCGGTCCGCGCCGATATCGGACTGGCGGCGCGATACGCGGCTGCCAGTGGATTTCAGCAGGCCGAGACCAAAGGCGGTCAGCGCGCGGGAATAGGTTGAGCTTTCAAGGTGTTCGCGCTGAACGCGGCGGATCGAGCGGTAGAAATCGAGACTGAGGTCGGTGCGATCATAGAACGGGTCTTTGACGGTGAGATCGAGGTCACCGGCTTCGGCTTCAGCAATGCGGGTGAGCGTGGCGAGCGCGAGTTCATCGTTGCGGAAGAACAGGTAGCCATCGCCACCCTGAAAGCTGGCTTCAGGTTCGATAGTGACGCCCGCCTTGGCAAAGCGGCGGCGCGCCCATCCCGAGAGCGGCCAAGTCAGGCGGTCGGCAAAGCCTGAGGGGTGGGCGCCACGGCCCATCGATTCGCCGTGAGTATCGAAGATCAGCGCGGCCACATCGGTCAGGCCGTTGTTCTTCATTGCCTCGGCAAGGCGCCCCTGCAGGCGTTCGATGGCGAGCGCGGCTGGGATCTGCCCCATGAAACGGCCGGCATCGGAAAAGCCGGTCTGGATCGAGACGCGACCGCGCACGCGGGCGTAGCTGCGGTAGGATTCTTCAGAGAGCAGCGCTTCGAGGAAGCGGCCGCCGTGTTCCAGCGCGGTTTCGGTTTCGAACAGGGGCGAGACATCGACTTTGCCTTCGATGCCGAACAGCTTGGCGAAATAGAGTGCGGCCAGCACGGTCTGCGGCTGTTCGCATTCGGCGATCAGCATGCGGATCGGGGCATCGGCATCGATGTGCTGGAGCATCTTGGCCATCACCAGGAACTGGCGCATGGCGGTGCTGGTTTCGATGGCCAGCGCGCCGAAATTGACGCGCAACGGCTTCACTTCGGCGAGCAGTTCGCGCAGGCGTGACAGCGCGCTTTTGCTGCCGAGATCGAGCGTGCCTTCAGGATCTATACGGCGACGCAAGGCGTTGAGAAGCTGCGAGGAATTGACGCGGAAGTGTATCCACCCAATGCCAAGGCCGTCTGCGCGCATGGCGGCAGCGAGTGTGGCGAGCGGAACAGCCTTGTCCTCGTCAGCCTTTTTCGCTTCGGCTTCAAGCGCTTCGGCCACGGGCGTTAGGCTGAGGAGTTTGGCGGGATCGTCAGCCGAGAGGCGGTTGGCGGCTGCGGTCAGCGCTTCGCTGTCGCCCAGGTCGGACGAGAACAGTTCGGCCATTTCCGCGGCGTGGGCCTGCGCCCCGTCGAGCGTTTCCAGCAAGGCGTGCGTCTCGTCGATCGCGCGCAGGCTGGCGGCGTAGCTGCCAAGGCGCAGCGCCTTTTCGCGCAGGCGGAACGCGATGGATGTGGTCCAGCCGATGTCGGTGCGGCCATCCATGTCATAGCCGACCCACGTGGCGAAGCGGAATGGCAGCGGGCGGAAATCGAGCCAGCGGCCCGGCCAGCGCTGGCGCGCATGGCTTAACAGCGTGGCATTGATCCGGTCACGCGCGTTGGCGGCACGCTGGATCGCGTTGCACACTTCAACGTGTTCGAATTCCAGCGTGATCTTCGGCCCTTCGTGGGGAACGGTGCAGACGGTAGTGGTTTGCGGATCGTCCGTGAGCGCGGCGGTGGCGACGGCATCGGACTGCGCGGGGCTGAGCAGGAATGTGGGGTGCGCTGTGAAGACTGCGTGGAGGAGTGGCTTTTCCCAGCGCTTGCGGAATTCGGAAAAGCCCGCTTCTTCGGGGTTGAGCGCGGCAATCCGGTCAAGATTTTCAGTCGCCGAGGTGGGCGCGATCAGGCGCTTCAGGCGCGCGGCGCGGCTTTGCAGCGCTTCGCATTCCAGTTCGGCGACAAGGCTGTCCATGTCGTTCAGCGACAGGTCGCCGCCTTCGAGCAGGCGCGAAAGATCGTGGCTGAGTTGAAAGACGGGATTGAACAGCGGCGTTTCGGCCGTCCGCTCATGGAGTTTCTGCAACCTGGCCTTGAGCTTGGCGACCGTCTTCATATCCGCTGTATTCCCCTGATTGCTTTACTTCCCTAGCGAAAAGGCTTCGCGCGCGGCGGCCTCAATCGCTGCTTCATCAGGCATGCCCTTGCCCACAACCCAGCTGCCACCCACGCACAGGACCGGATCGAAGCCCAGCCATTCCGGCGCCGTGGCGGTGGTAATGCCACCCGTGGGACAGAATTTGCACTGGTGGAACGGTGCCGCCAACGCCTTTAATGCAGGAAGTCCGCCCGAAGTGGAGGCAGGGAAGAACTTGAAGTGGGTAAGGCCAAGGTCCAGCCCGCGCATGATATCACCCGCGCTGGCCGTGCCGGGCAGGAACGGGATACCCGAAGCGACGGCGGCTTTGCCGAGGTTTTCGGTGAGGCCGGGCGAGACGATGAATTCCGCGCCCGCATCGATTGCGGCCTTCAGCTCGTCAGGATTGGTGACGGTTCCCGCGCCGACAATCGCGCCTTCAACCGCCTTCATCGCGTGGATCACATCGAGCGCCGCTGGGGTGCGCAGCGTGACTTCGAGGACGCGAAGGCCGCCTTTGACCAGCGCGCGGGCGATGGGGAGCGCATGATCGACATTGTCGATAACCAGTACCGGAATGACCGGCGCGGTGCGCATGATGGTTTCGATAGGCTTCATGGCGTCTCCCTCGCGCAATGGCGCGCAATCCTTTGTGGCTGCGGGCTTAACGCGAGTCAGACATATTGTGCACCTGCTAACGCCGGGTGCATAGCTATTCTTAGGGCGCGATCACACCGCCGAGCTGAACTGGCGAGCGCCTGACCGGTAAGCATCGAACACGGCGGCGATGGAGCGGGCGTAGGGTTCAGTGCCCGGTTCGAGCGTTAGAACTGCGCCATCAAGCCGCGCAAGGCCGCGCGCGATGAACGATTCAAGCCGGTCACGATTGATCGCGATGAGGTCTGCTGGGACCACTGCCCTACCCCGGCACAGCAGATCGGTGATAACCTCGCCCCGCCTGCGGTCGTCAGCAGTGCGGACCACGCCTTTGCGCCCGGCGAGCTGGTCAGCGCCGATGAGCATGCGATAGCGGCCAGCGTTCTTTTCAGTCTGGACGAACAGGTCGGGAAACGCGCTGATCGAGGACGCGCCGAGGCCGATGAGCGCGGGTGCCTGATCGTCGGTAAAGCCCTGAAAGTTGCGCCGCAGCGTGCCGGTGCGGGCGGCGATGGCCAGATCGTCACCCGCAAGGGCGAAGTGATCGAAGCCGACGGGCTGATAGCCTGCATCGGTCAGCCGCACGTAGCCTTCGGCGGCCATGCGGAAGCGGGCGCGCTGATCGGGGAGTTCGCTGGCATCGATGCGCTGCTGGCGCGGGATCATGTGCGGCACGTGGGCATAGCCGAACAGTGCAATGCGGTCTGCACCCATGCCGACCGTCTGCTCCAGCGTTTCGGCGAGGATCTCGTCGGTCTGAAACGGCAGTCCATACATCAGATCGAAATTGATCGAATTCACGCCAGCCTTGCGCAGGCCATCGGTGGCGCGTTCAATCATCTCGCGCGGCTGGACGCGACCGATGGCCGCTTGCACACGCGGATCAAGCGTTTGCACACCAAGGCTGGCCTTGATCACGCCTATGCCGCGTATCGCCCTGAACCAGTCAGCCGCCAGCGTGCGGGGATCGAGTTCGATCGACAGAACCGGGTCTTGCAGGCGAAAATGGACCGTAAGGCTATCGACCAGCCGAACGAAATCGGTGGGCTTGATCGCGTTGGGACTACCACCGCCAAAGGCAATGCGTGAAACCTTGACCGAAGGATGAAGGTGGCGTGCGACCAGTGCAATCTCGTGATGCAAGGCCTCAAGATAGGCTGCGAGGCGCTGGGTCTTGTTCGCCGCGCCGGTATTGCAGCCACAATACCAGCATATTTCCTTGCAGTAGGGGATATGGAGATAGAGCGAAACGGTGCCGCGCAAGCTTTGCAAGGCTTGCGTCTGACGCTCCTCGAAGCTCTCCTCGACGAATTCCACGGCTGTGGGATAGCTGGTGTAGCGCGGCACCGGCGTTTCGAGCAGTTCTGGCCAGTAGGTCCACTGTCCAAGGACTTCGGGTCCGGTCGTCGTATCAGCCGCCATCGGTATCGTCCTCGCCTTCATCGCTGTTTCCGCAACAGCTATCGGCAGTCAGGCGCTTGCGCATTGAGATATGACAAACCTTGCAGCACGGCAGGTTTTGGCTGCCATCATCCTTGCCGGGAACACGCACGGGCACAATGTTGCCGCTACCCCCGCACGATGCGACCATGATGTAGGCTGCGCTGGCCGGGCCGGGGGCCGCCATCTGCAGGACGGCGAGCGGCGCAAGAAGGCGCAAGGCGCGGCTCATGGCGTGTCCTCGTCTTCGATCAGGATGCGTGCAGCTGCTCCATCCAGATCGCTGAACTGGCCGCGCTTCAGCGCCCAGAAGAACGAGGCCAGCCCGAACAGGCCCATGCCGAGCGCGATGGGCAGCATGAAGGCCACGCCGTTCATTTGGCTTCTCCGGCAAGGCGCAGCGAATTGGCCACCACGATCAGCGAGCTGGTAGACATGGCGACCGCTGCGAACAGCGGGGTGACATGGCCGAGAATCGCCAGCGGCACAGCCAGCAGGTTGTAGCCGATGGCGAGGACGAAGTTCTGGCGCACGACGCGCATGGTCTTGCGCGAGACGCGGATGGCGCGGGGGATGGCGAGCAACGATTCCGCTGTAAACACCATATCCGCCGCCTGCCGCCCGACATCGCTGGCCGAACCCGGTGCGATGGAGGCATGGGCGGTGGCAAGCGCGGGGCCATCGTTCAGCCCGTCGCCTGCCATCATCACCTTGCGTCCGGCGTTTTGCAGGCGCACGATCGCTTCCTGCTTTTCCGCCGGCGACGCTGCAGCCTGTCCGGTAAGACCGGTAGCGCGCGAAACTGCGGCAACCGCCGCGAGCGAGTCTCCGGACAGGATCGACGCTTCGACGCCAAGCGCAGCCAGCCGCAAAAGTGCCGCTTCGGCATCGGGGCGCAAACGGTCTGCAAAGGCAATGATACGAACGGGATCGCCCTGAATGCGCAATGCTGTGGCCATGCCCTGGGCCGATGCCGGGCGGCCAAGCGCGACAGCAAGGCCATTCCAGCGCCCGGTGACGCCCTGCCCTGCTTCCTCGGCCACGTCTTCGAGCATGGCAGCATGGACCCCGCGCGCACCCAACGCCTGGACGAGGCCAAGCGATAGCGGATGGCGACTGTGGCTGGCGAGCGCCAATGCTACCGAGGCCTGAAACGGCGAAAGCGCGCCGAGTGCGGCTTCATCGGGAACTGGCCTGCCCAGCGTAAGCGTGCCGGTCTTGTCGATCAGGATGCGGTCGATTTCGGCCATGCGCTCCAGCGCCGAACCGTCTTTAACCAGCACGCCCATTTTCAGGAGCGCGCCTGCAGCGACAACTTGCGCGACCGGCACCGCAAGGCCGAGTGCGCAGGGGCACGTGATGATGAGTACCGCAATGGCGATGACCAGGGACTGATACCACCCCGCCCCGGCGATCATCCACCCAGCAAAAGTCAGCGCGGCCAAAGTGTGGACGGCGGGCGCATAGAGGCGCGCCGCACGATCCGCGATGCGCACGTACTTCGAGCGAGACTGGCCTGCCGCTTCCATCAGGCGGGCGATTTCGGACAGCGCGGTGTCTTGTCCGATAGCGCTTACGCGAACGTCCACCGGCGCATCAATGTTGAGCGTGCCCGCATGGACGAGCGTTCCCGGCCCTGCCAGCACTGGCGCACTTTCTCCGGTGAGGAGCGATTGGTCGAACCGGGTCTGGCCGCGCAGCACTTCACCATCGGCGGCAAGGCGCTCACCGGCGGCAACGCGCATCAGCATGCCGGGTTGCAGCGCTTTTGTATCGAGCCAGCGCGTTTCGCCATCGACAGCGACAACCATCGTGCCAGTGGCGACCTGCCGCAGCAAGGCATCGACGCCCGAACGCGCGCGATCGCGCATCATCGCATCCAGCACGCGGCCTGCGAGCAGGAACATCAGCAGCATGAGCACGCCATCGAACCATGCCTCGGCTCCGCCGGTCAGCGTTTCGTAGAACGACAGGCCGGTGGCAATGGTGACGCCGATGGAAATGGGCACATCCATGTTGGTCTTGCCGTGGCGCAAAACTTTCCAAGCCGAGGCAAAGAACGGGCGGCCTGCATAGACGATGGCAGGCACGCCAATCAGAGCCGAGACCCAGTGGAACAATGACCGCGTGGTGCCATCTGCGCCGGACCAGACGCTGACCGACATCAGCATGACGTTCATGCAGGCGAAGGCAGCGACGCCAAGCGGGGCGAGCAGCGGTTTGACGGCCGAAACCGGTTCTGCCTCGATCTCGCGCGGTTGAGCGTCGAAGCCGGTGGCAGCGAGTGCGGCAACGAGCGTCGGTGTTTCGACATGCGGGGAGTGTACCACCTCGACAGTGCGCGCAGTGAGGTTGGTGCGGGCGCTGGCGACGCCCTCAACAGCACTGAGGGCACGCTCAACCTTGCCCATGCAGCCAGCGCAATGCATGCCGGGCACGGCAAGGACGGTATGAACGGTATCGTCCGGGACGGCGAGATTGCGGACTGGCGCGGTCATTGCACTTCGCCCACCGTGCGCCAGATCTGGCCATCAGCCTCGACCATGACGTTCAGCCGCCAGCGGCCCGGTTCCAAATGAGCGCTGTACACGCCGGAGGCGGTCTCATGGAGGACAAGCGCGGTAGTGGGCCGTTGACCGAGCGGGTGTTCGGCAACGGCGGTTACCTTGGCCGACGCGATGGGTTTGCCCGCGCTGTCGGTTAGCGTGATGACGGCGAGGTTGTCCGCATGGCGCGCGATCTGGCCTTTCCAGCCGAGCGACCTGTCGGATTTCGCCTCCTTGAGCCAGCCGTTGAACTGCTGGCTGGCAACATAGGAATTGTCGACCACCACACCGCCAAAGGTGGAACTGGCAAGGCGCGCCATCAGGACATTGACGGCGACCACAACGGCAAAAAACGAGACGAGGATTACCGCCATCTTGCGGCCCGTGAACGGACGGGTCATTGGCCATTTCCTTCTGCTGTCGTGAACGTGGTTCCGCCGCGATCCGTGCCGCCATCTTTGTCTGTCGCCTTAAGGACGAAGGCGAAGTCGGCAGGTTTTGCGCCGCGCGGCAGCACGGCATAGACGCGCACTGCCTTGGTGGTGTCAGGCGGCACTTCGATGGTCAGCACACGCTTTGCTGCGGCGGCGTCCATCTCGTCGGTGAACATCGCGCCGCCATCAAGGCCATCAAGCGCGACGTTGAAGGTGCGCGGGCGCGCTTCCATGTTGCGCAGCTTCAGCGTGTAGGCGTTGCGGATTTGCCCATCGGATAGCATCACATATTCAGGATTGCGGTCCTTGGCGACCGAGAGGTCCAGCCGGGCGCGCTGGCCGAGCATGAACAGCAGGGCAAGGCCGATACCGCTCCACACGCCGAGATAGACCAGCGTGCGCGGGCGGAAGATCGTTTTGAGCAGCGGCGTCGGCTCTTCCCCGCGCTTTTCCTTTTCGGCATCGTCGAGCGTGCAGTAATCGATCAGCCCGCGTGGGCGGCCTACGTCGGCCATCGCCTTGTCGCAGGCGTCGATGCACAGCGCGCAGGTGATGCAGCCGATCTGCGCGCCTTCGCGGATATCGATGCCGGTGGGGCACACCGCGACGCATTGCATGCAGTCGATGCAATCGCCCAGCGGGGTCGCGGCCTTGATCGCAGATTTGACCGAGCCGCGCGGTTCGCCGCGCCAGTCCTTGTAGGTGACAACGAGGCTCTTTTCATCGAGCATGGCGGTCTGGATGCGCGGCCAGGGGCACATGTAAACGCACACCTGTTCACGCATGAACCCGCCGAAGATCAGTGTTGTCATCGTCAGCACGAACGTGGTGGCATAGGCGACCGACGCGGCGGTCCCTGTCCAGAATTCGTACTGCAGCGTGGGTGCATCGGCGAAGTAGAAGATCCAAGCGCCGCCGGTGAGGAAGCTGATCGTGAGGTATAGGCCCCACTTTAGTGTGCGCTTGGCGATCTTGCTGGCGGTCCACGGAGCTTTCTGCAGGCGAAGCTGCGCGTTGCGGTCACCGTCCACCAGCCGGTCAACATGCTGGAACAGGTCGGTCCACACCGTCTGCGGGCAAGCATAGCCGCACCATGCACGGCCCACGGCCGAGGTGACAAGGAACAGGCCGATGCCTGCCATGATCAGCAATCCGGCCACGAAGTAGAACTCGTGCGGCCAGATTTCGATGTTGAACATGAAGAAGCGGCGGTTGCCCAGATCGATCAGCACTGCCTGATCGGGGGCATAAGGGCCGCGATCCCAGCGGATCCACGGCGTGCCCCAGTAGATGAGGAGGCACACGGCCATGACCAGCCACTTGAAGCGCCGGAACGCTCCATCGATGGCCTTTGGGAAAACCGACTTGCGCTTTGCGTAGAGGCCGATCTCGTTGGAATGGTCCGCGCTGAGTTTGGGATCGTGCGCAGTCATGACCGTGTGTCCTTGATGGGTTTACTTGGTGGCTGCAGCGGGATCTGCTGCAGCCTCTTCAGATGCCGGAGCGGGGGCTTCCTCACCGCCGCCCAGCGAATGGACGTAAGTGGCAAGCATCTTCACCGTGACCGGATCGAGGCGGTTGCCCCACGATGGCATCACGCCGTAGCGCGCGTTGGTGATGGACTGCGTGAGCGCCGCACGGGTGCCGCCATAGAGCCAGATCGCATCGTTGAGGCCCGGCGCACCGACAGTGCGATTACCCTCGCCCGCAGCGCCATGACACACGGTGCAGTTGTCGGTGTAGAGCTGCGCGCCGCGCTGGGCCGATGCACTCGGCTTCTCCTCGCCTGCCAGCACGCGCACGTGGCTGACCACGTCCTGCACTTGCGCGGCATTGAGGATACCGTCGCGACCGAATGAGGGCATCTGGCTGATGCGGGTGGCATCATCGCCGGGCTGGCGGATGCCGTTGACGAGCGTCTGGTGGATTGCCGAGACATCGCCGCCCCACAGCCAGTCATCGTCGTTGAGGTTCGGGTAGCCTGCGCTGCCTGCGGCACCATTGCCGTGGCACTGGATGCAGTTGACCTTGAACGCGGCGCGGCCACCATCAATCGCGGCGCGGCGCAGCTTGGGGTCGGCAGCGATCTGTTCGATCGAGGCTTTGCCGAGTTCGGCCATGAGGCCTGCCCGGCGGGCGGTTTCGGCCTTCATCTCACCATCAAGCTGCCCTCGGCTGGTCCAGCCGAGCGTGCCTGCGGTGGCCTTGTCGATCAGCGGCCATGCCGGATACGCCACGCAATAGCCAATCGAGAAGACGATGCAGGCATAGAAACTCCATAGCCACCAGCGCGGCAGCGGATTGTTGAGTTCCTCAATGCCGTCCCACTCGTGGCCGACGGTTTCGACGCCAGTTGCGTCGTCAATTTTGGGATTAGCCATCGTTCTCATCCTTGAAGATCGAAGTGGCAGCTTCGCGGTTGAGTGACTTCGCGCCGGGCCGGAATGGCCACGCGCTCAAGCCCACGAAGATCGCCGTCATCAGCAGGAGGCCCCAGCTGTCGGCGAGGTGCCGCAGCATGTCGTAAGTGGAGTGCGCGCTCATCGGCCCTTCTCCTTGGCAAGGGCTTCCTGCGCGGCAGGGGCGTTCACATCAACGAGCGTGCCCATCATCTGGAGATAGGCGACCAGCGCGTCCATCTCGGTCAGGCGCTTGGGATCGCCGTCAAAATCACGCGCCTGCGCCTTGGGATAGCGCTTCTGCAGGTCGGTAGCGTCAGCGTTCGGATCGGCCTGAGTCTTCAGGTCGTCGTTGGCTTTGGCAATGTCGTCCTGCGAATAGGGGACGCCGATCTGGTAGAGCGTGCGCAGTGTCGCGGTCATGTCGCCCATGTCGAGGTCATGCTCGGCAAGGTGGGCGTATGTCGGCATGATCGATTCCGGCACTACGGCGCGCGGGTCTTTCAGATGCTGGACGTGCCATTCATCCGAATAGCGATTGCCGACGCGAGCAAGATCCGGCCCGGTACGCTTCGACCCCCACTGGAACGGATGGTCGTACATCGATTCCGCCGCGAGGCTGTAGTGGCCATAGCGTTCGACCTCGTCCCGGAAGGGGCGGATCATCTGGCTGTGGCAGGTGTAGCAGCCTTCCCGGACGTAGATGTCGCGCCCGGCCTGTTCGAGCGGGGTGTATGGGCGCATCCCGTCCACCTTCTCGATCGTGTTGTCGATCCAGAACAGCGGGGCGATTTCCACGATGCCTCCCACGGTTACCGCTGCAAAGGCGGCCAGCCCGAGGAACGTGACGTTGCGCTCCAGTTTCTTGTGTTTTTCGACGATGGTGGTCATCGGAGTTTCCTTGCCTTGGCGTCGGGATCAGGCTGCGGCCGGAGCGGCAGCGACGACGGGGCGGTCCTTTTCGGGATCATAGGGCGCATCGCGCATCGGAGCTTCCACTCGGCTGTGACCAAGGATGGTGCGCCATACGTTGACGGTCATCACCACAGCCCCAGCCAGGTAGAGCAACCCACCAAACGCGCGCAGGAAGAACATCGGCTTCAGCGCAGCGACGGTTTCGACGAAGCTGTTCACCAGATACCCGTCAGCGCCATATTCGCGCCACATCAGGCCTTGCGTGATGCCCGCCACCCACATTGAGGCGGCGTAAAAAACGATGCCTACGGTCGCGAGCCAGAAGTGCCAGTTGACCATGCGCAGGCTGTAGAGGCGTGGCTGGTTCCACAGGCGCGGGACGAGGTAGTAGATCGACGCGAAGGTGATCATTCCGTTCCAGCCAAGAGCGCCAGAGTGCACGTGGCCAATCGTCCAGTCGGTATAGTGCGACAGGCTGTTGACCGACTTGATCGACATCATCGGGCCTTCGAACGTGCTCATGCCGTAGAAGGCCAGCGCCATCACCATCATGCGGATGATCGGATCGGTGCGGACCTTGTCCCACGCGCCGTTCAGCGTCATCAGACCGTTGATCATGCCGCCCCAGCTGGGCATCCACAGCATGACCGAGAACACCATGCCCAGCGTTTGCGCCCAATCGGGCAGCGCGGTGTAGTGAAGGTGGTGCGGACCCGCCCAGATGTAGAGGAAGATCAGCGCCCAGAAGTGGATGATCGACAGACGATAGGAGAATACCGGGCGTTCGGCCTGCTTGGGCACGAAGTAGTACATCATCGCCAGGAAGCCAGCCGTCAGGAAGAAACCGACGGCGTTGTGGCCATACCACCACTGCACCAGCGCGCCCTGCACCCCTGCGAAGATGGGGTAGCTGCGGCTGCCAACGAAGCTGACCGGCCAGTTCAGGTTGTTGACGATGTGGAGCATCGCAACAGTGATGATGAACGACAGGTAGAACCAGTTGGCCACATAGATGTGTGGCTCTTTGCGCTTCACCAGCGTGCCGACGAATACCGCCAGATAGGCGACCCAGACGACCGTCAACCACAGGTCGACGTACCATTCAGGCTCGGCATATTCCTTGCCCTGCGTAATGCCCAGCAGATAGCCGGTAGCGGCCAGCACGATGAACAGCTGGTAGCCCCAGAACACGAAACGGGCGAGGCCGGGGAAGGCCAGCCTCGCCCGGCAAGTACGCTGCACGACGTAGAACGACGTGGCGATCAGCGCGTTGCCTCCAAAAGCGAAGATGACAGCAGAAGTGTGCAATGGGCGCACCCGGCCGAACGCGGTCCATTCAAAGCCCAAATTCAGCACCGGCAGCGCAAGCTGCAAGGCGATGAACAGGCCAGCCAGAAACCCGGCCATGCCCCAGAAGACCGTCGCGATCACGCCCCAGCGGATCGGATCATCGTCATAGCGGCCCTGATCGGGGGCAAGGATGGCTTTCGACAGATCCACCCCGCGCAACGTGACGATCAGCCCGATGATGCAGGCGAGCGCCACGATGAGCATGTGGATTGCGAAACCCGTGTCGACAGCTGCAGCGCAGGCGACCACGGCGATAAGGAGCGACACAAGCCAGAGGCTTGAGCGCGATAGTGCGGTAACCATGGAGCCTTCCTTCCATGAGTGATGTTGAAGCCGCGCTGCACCCACAACAGGGAAGGAACATTGACACCGGTCAATTATCGGACGGCTGCGCAGTTACTTTGACCGCCACCGGCGATTTTTGATTTTTGCGCTCTGTCAATGTCGGTTGATTCGCTGCGGTGCATCAGGCTGCCCAAGCCACGGAACGACCTTGGGCCAACGAGGGGTTGGCCAGCCGTGGTGCAGGACAAGAGCAATGAAGAAGCTGATCACCGCCGCCATCCCCGCTATCGCCGCCGCTGTTGCGTTGCTGGCTCCGGCACAGGCGATTGCGGGTTCGTCAGATGGTAAGTTGCAGGTCAAGGTGCTTGGCACTGCCGTGTTGCCCGATGGCAAGATCGTGGAAGTGAAGAACGATCCGCTCGGCCTGACTGTGGGTGCAAACACCAAGGCGAACGACAACTATGTGCCGACGCTGGCAGTCGAATACTTCGCAACGCCAAACGTTTCGGTCGAGACGATCTGCTGCTTCACCACGCATGGCGTAAGCGGGACCGGCACGCTGGCACCTGCCACCAATATCGTTGATCACGTGATGATCCTGCCCGCCACGCTGACCCTGAAGTATCACCTGCCGCTGGAAGGCGGGATCAAGCCCTATATCGGCGCAGGTCCGTCGTTGTTCATGATCTTTGGCGAAAAGCCCGGCGCAAGTGTTACCCCGCTGGGTGTGACCAAGGTCAAGATGTCTAACGAACTCGGCTTCGCACTTCAGGCTGGCGTAGATATTCCGCTGAACGACAAAGGCATGGGCCTGAGCCTCGACGCCAAGAAGTATTTCATGGACACCACTGCGCACTTCTTTGCGGGCAATGCCGAAGTGCTCACCACCAAGCACTCGCTTGATCCGTGGGTGCTGAGCGCGGGTTTGGCATTCAGGTTCTGAACGCCGAGCGCTGACAATATCCCCAACCGGTCCGACTGCCCCCACGCACATCGGACCCGGGGATTGCGGGCAGGAGACGTCGAGGTTCTGGGATCACCTCGCCGCTCTTCTGCCCGCATCTTTTTGTTTACCACAGGATGCCCTTGCGGTCCGCGATGATCGGTTCTGGCGCTTCAAGGCCTACGGCCTGCAGCAGGTCAATTTCGATGGTGCGGCACATCGCGCTCAAGGGCAGATCGTGAACGCTATTGGCAAAAGGATCGACCAGATCATCGCCGATGGCCAACACCGCCAGAAACATCAAGCCGGCAAGCGTGGAGCCTAGCGGCGTTGCAAACCCCAGCGTCTCGACCAAGCCGAACGGCAGGAGAACGCAGAATACGTGAACAAACAGCATCGGAAAGAAGCGGAAGTGGTTGGGCAGCGGCGTGTTCTTCAACCGCTCCATTCCGCCCTGCGCATTGGCCATATCGACCAGCACGCGTTCCATCGCACTTTGCTGGATCGTGTCGATCATGCCAGCCCGACGTGCTTCGTCAATCTTTCGCCCCGTACCGTCAAGCAGGCCATTGGCAGGATTTGCGCGCTCTATTGCGACCTGGGCATCGGCCTTGGCAACGTATTCAAGCGTAGCCTCATCCAGCGGTTGGCGGCGCAATTGGCAGCGCAGCGCATTCACATAGGCGATCTGGCGAAACACGATTGCCCGCTTGAGGTTGGCAGCATCAGGATCTGGCAGAAAGTTTCGCGCAGCTCTTGCCAGATTGCGGCTTGCATTGATCATCAACCCCCACAGCCCGCGCCCTTCCCACCAACGCTGGTAGGCCGAATTGCTGCGAAAGCCGAGGAACAGCGCCACCACCGATCCGAACAAGGTCAGCGGCAATTGCGGTGATCGGAACGGCAACACATAATAGACCACGGTTACGATGACATCCCAGACGAACAGGAGCGTCAGCGGCTTCCACACCTCGCGGACGATCGTCTTGAACGAAGGCACCGGCCTTGTGATCATGAATTGCCCTCGTTGGCAGCGGGCTGTTCAGCAGCTTGGGACATGGCGGCAGACGCGGACGATACTGGACGCAAAACGAACCAGTCCGGGTGACCAATAGCCATAAGATAGCCCATCACTGCGATGCCGAAGACCAGAATCCAAAAGCTGGCGCGAAGCCTGCTGAACCGTTCGGTATCAGAGTTCCAAGGATCGGGTTGCATTGATTTTGCCCTCCATTTTCGCACATGCGAACACGGAAGCGGCAATGCATAAGGCTAAGGGTGTTTCCGTTAGAAAATGTGTCTTCCCGCAAGGCTCGGAAACAGCAGGAATTTTTCTATAAGCTTTAGCCCGCCAGTGCCTTCAGCGCACCACGATCAAGGATTTCCACTTCGCGGCGCGATGGCAGTTCTACCACACCTTCGTTCTTCAGCTTGGTGAACTGGCGGCTCACCGTCTCGATCGTGAGGCCGAGCACATCGGCCACCTGCTGGCGCGAGAATGGCAGCGAGAAGCGCTTGGCCGGGCCGAATGCTGGCGTGCAGCCAGATTCGGCCAGACGGTCGGACATCTCCAGCAGGAACGTGGCGATCTTCTCCGACGCGTTCTTGCGCCCGAGCAGCATCATCCATGACCGCGTTCGGTCAAGCTCTGCCAGCGTGCGTTCGAGCAGCTTATGTTCAAGTTCCGGATGTTCGCGGGCGAATCGGTCAAAATCATTGCGCGAGAATACGCAGACACGCGCATCGGTAAGCGCGACGACGCTGGCGCTGCTGGTCTGACCGAAGGGCCGACCGATGAAATCGGACGGATAGGCAACGCCCACGATTTGCTCGCGGCCGTCCTCGGTGCTGGTGGTAAGCTTCAACACGCCGTCGATTACATTGGCGACGAGCAGAGAATCATCATCTTCCCAGATCAGTGATTCCCCGGCCGTAACCACACGCCGACGCCCGATCGCGTTGAGCGTGGCAATTTCGCGATCATCAAGGCCAGCACAAATTGCCCGGTTACGGACGACACAAGTTTCGCATGAGGTCATGCTAATCCACTATCACCCCAGCACTTGGCGGGCAATTGCCGAAACCACCAGCTTCGCGGGCAAAAAATTGGGCGACGCGAAAATCGAGCCGCCCAAGTTGGGGAGAAATCGCCGAAGCAACCGTGGCGCTGATAAAAGCACCAAATCGCTTCGCCGAAAACATTCCTAGGCGCTGCAGTGCAGCACGACGTTGACGGATGTCAAAAAGGCATCACTATTTTGCAGCATCAGCGTTTTTCACGCATCCGGCAAATTCGTAACATCATGATACTGGCCGCGAAAGAACAACAGCGGCGTGCCATCCTCTTGGCGCTCAAGCGCTTCCACTGCGCCCACTACGAGCAGATGATCGCCAATGTCCTCCACCCGCTCAACCGTGCAATCTATCCATGCGATGGCATCTTCAAGCAGCGGCTGGCCTGATGGCGAGTGGCCATGCGCGAGTTCGGCAAACTTGTCTTCCGCCCGGGCAGCAAAGCGTTTGCATAGATCGAGTTGGTGCGCGCCCAGGACATTGACACAAAAACGACCGCCAGCAGCAATCTTTGGCCAAGTGCTAGAGCGCTTGTCCGGAAAGAAGCCGACGAGCGGAGGATCAAGCGAGATTGACGCGAACGAGCCTACCACGAGGCCGTGACGCGTCCCGTCCGGATCAACCGAGGTAATGACACAGACGCCAGTCGGCCAGTTGCCCAGGACGTTGCGGAAATGGCGTGGATCGATCATGCCCGCGTGACTGTCGGCAAATCACGCGCGCGTCAACCGTCCCAGAGGGGCTGAAAGGCTATTCGAAGTACGCGATACAGCGCACTTCTATGCTCTCGCGGATCTTTGTATCGGGCAGGCTGGTATCGTGGAACGCAGTGTGCGGGCAACGCCAAGCCACCGCATGATCGCTGTCCTGAAATTTGAACAACAGCACGTCGTCTGCAGCCATGTTAGAAAAATACCACCAGCGATGCCGGTCACGCTGACGGAAAATGGTCGCGGCAATCATCTGGTCTTCGCCGTCGACCGGCGCGGTCAGCGCATCGCCGACCGGGAACTCGTCCACCACGAACAGCGTATTGGATGCCGTCTCCTCGTCACTTACCGTGCGCCCATCGCACACTGCCAGTGGCCAGTCCTGCGGGCCAGGCGAAAAAGTGCGCCACAGCGAGAAGCAGATGTAGCGGCTGTAACCGGGGCCATCGGAGAAACGGTCCTTGTAGATGCGTTCTGCAGCCCGGCGACCGGTGATCTCGTTGTAATCGACGTGCGCTTCGCCTGCGGGAGGCTGGATACCTCCGGTGTGCTGGTAGCCTTCGACCTTTTGTTTTGCGCGTTCTGAAAGATCTGCAGATGTGCGGATCATCCACCCTTGTGCAGCGACCCGCGTGGCACCGCAAAGGTTCATCACCAGTTCCTCGACCTCCTGCAAATAGGCCGTATCGACCGCAGGCCTATCGTGAAAATCGGTAATGGCCGACCGGTGGTGGCTTATCATAAACCCGTGTGTATCAAGCGAGAAGTGATCGCGCATGGGCATGCCGTCGCGCACCTCGCACCGGTAATCGACATATTCCCCGGTGTTCATCTCAGCGCCCTGCGAAACATAGCGGCGCGTGACGTATTCGTCCGGGCCAAGATAGCGGATCAACGCGGGCGCTCGGCGGGCGGTTTCTTCGATCAAGTCCGGGATCGATTCGGGCTGGGCAAGTTCGGTCATTGGCCTCTCCACGCCGTGTTTTCCGGCTGGACCGATCATCACATATGTTAGGCGACCTAATCAAGTGGCCTGCTCAAAAGAAATGCATGCCAAACGGCACAAATGCGTGTAGGGGCCGCCGCACAGGTATCGCCGTGCACTGTGTGGGAACGGGCTAAGGCGATTCGACCGGGATAATGACCCGGCATTCCGCCGATAGGCCCAACACTTTGCGAAATGCCGCCCACGCGGCAGGAATGGCGATTTTGACGATGACTTTTTCACACCTCCCCAGCCCGCTCGCGCAGGCTCTCGAAGCGCATGGCTATACCGCGCTGACCCCGGTCCAGACCGCTGTATCTGAACCCGAAGCCAAAGGCCGCGACCTTGTGGTTTCGGCGCAGACCGGTTCGGGCAAGACTGTGGCGTTTGGCCTTGCCATCGCAAACGAATTGATCACCGATGAAAGCGCCCTGCCTTTCGCGACGGCACCGCTGGCGCTCGTGATCGCCCCCACGCGTGAACTGGCGCTGCAGGTCAGCCGTGAATTGCAGTGGCTTTATGCCTCCACGCAAGCACGCATTGCCACATGCGTCGGCGGCATGGACCCATCGCGTGAACGCCGCATGTTGCAGCAGGGCGCGCATATCGTGGTCGGGACGCCGGGCCGCCTGCGTGACCATCATGAGCGTGGCGCACTTGATCTGTCGGCACTTGCCTGCGTCGTGCTGGATGAAGCCGACGAAATGCTCGACATGGGCTTCCGCGAAGACCTTGAAGAGCTGCTCGACGCCACGCCGGAGAACCGGCGCACGCTGCTGTTTTCGGCCACGATGCCCAAGCCGATCGAAGCGCTGGCAAAGCGCTACCAGCGCGATGCCTTGCGCATTTCGACCGTTGGCGAAAATCGCGGGCATGGCGACATTGCCTATCGCGCCATCGCAGTCGCGCCTGCCGAAATCGAAGCTGCAGTGGTCAACCTGCTGCGCTTCCACGAAGCCGAAACCGCGATGTTGTTCTGCGCCACGCGTGACAACGTGCGCCGCCTCCACGCCACGTTGATTGAACGCGGCTTCACCGCCGTCGCGCTTTCGGGTGAGCACAGCCAGTCGGAACGCAACAACGCGCTGCAGGCCTTGCGCGACCGCCGCGCACGGGTTTGCGTGGCGACTGACGTTGCGGCGCGCGGTATCGATTTGCCCTCGCTAAGCCTCGTGGTCCACGTTGAAATCCCCCGCGATGCCGAAACGCTGCAGCACCGCTCGGGCCGTACCGGGCGCGCCGGCAAGAAGGGCACCGCCGTTCTGATCGTGCCCTTCCCGCGCCGTCGCCGCGTGGAAATGATGCTGCGCGGTTCGCGCATCAACGCTGAATGGGGCGATGTGCCGACGCCCGAAGCCATCCGTGCGCAAGACCGCGAACGCCTGCTCGAAACCATTCTGGCGCCCGTCGAAGCTGACGAATCAGATCTGGAAATCGCACGCACCCTGCTCGAACAGCGCAGTGCCGAAGATCTGGCTGCAGCGCTGGTCCGCGCGCACCGCGCCGCCCTGCCCCAGCCCGAAGAACTGCTTTCGGGCAGCGATGACGGCCGCAAGCAGGCCGCGCACCGTCCCGGATTTGACGATGTCGTATGGTTCCGCATGGATGTGGGCCGTCGCCAGAACGCCGATCCGCGCTGGATCCTGCCAACGCTGTGCCGTCGCGGCCACGTTTCGCGTCAGGAAATCGGCGCAATCCGCATTACGCCGAACGATACTTGGTTCCAGGTGCCCCGCGCCATTGCAGAACGCTTTGCCGATGCCGTCCGCCGCACCGCCGATCCCAAGGGTGAAGACGAGAACGGCATTCACATCGAGGCGGCTCCAGATGGTCCGCGTGAGGTAGCGCGCGACAATCGCCGCACCACCAACGATGGTCCGCGTCATGATGGACCTCGCCACAATGGACCTCGCCAAGATGGCCCACGCAGCTCAGGACCGGGCGGTGAAGAGCGTCGCCCATCCAATCGCGCTCACCCCGCCGGCGCCCGCCCTCAAGGGAAGCCGCACCGCAAGGGACCGCAAGGCGCACGCTGACACGAAAAACCCGCCGGACAGCAATCCGGCGGGTTTTCCTTTCAGACCTTGGGTGAACCTTATTCCTCGCCCATCCGCAGCGCGGCGATGAAGGCTTCCTGCGGGATCGACACGTTGCCGTATTCGCGCATCCGGGCCTTACCCTTCTTCTGCTTGTCGAGCAGCTTCTTCTTGCGGCTGATGTCGCCGCCATAACATTTGGCTGTCACGTCCTTGCGCATGGCTGCAATCGTTTCGCGGGCCACGACCTTGCCACCGATTGCGGCCTGAATCGGGATCTTGAACAAGTGGCGCGGGATAAGATCCTTCAGGCGCTCACACATATGCCGTCCGCGTGCTTCGGCAGCGCTGCGGTGAACGATCATCGATAGTGCATCGACAGGTTCGTTGTTGACGAGAATGCTCATCTTAACGAGATCACCCTCACGCAGACCGATCTGTTCGTAATCGAAGCTGGCATACCCACGGCTGATCGACTTCAGGCGGTCGTAGAAATCGAACACCACTTCGTTGAGCGGCAGTTCATAGGTCACCTGCGCGCGCCCGCCGACATAGGTCAGCCCGGTCTGCACGCCGCGCCGATCCTGACACAGCTTGAGGATCGACCCTAGGTATTCGTCAGGCGTGTAGATCGTGCCCTTGATCCAAGGCTCGTCGATCTGTGCGATGCGGCTTGGATCGGGATAGTCAGCGGGGTTGTGCAGCATGATCTCGCGCGCGTCGTCGGTCCGGCTCTTGTTGAGCTGGATGCGATAGACCACCGACGGCGCTGTGGTGATCAGGTCGAGATCGTATTCGCGGCTCAGGCGCTCTTGGATGATCTCAAGGTGCAGCAGTCCAAGGAACCCGCAACGGAAGCCAAAGCCCAGCGCAGCACTTGATTCCATCTCGAAGCTGAAGCTGGCATCGTTCAGGCGCAAGCGGCTGATGCTCTCGCGCAGCTTTTCGAATTCGGCGGCGTCGACAGGGAAGATGCCGCAGAACACCACCGGCTGCACTTCCTTGAAGCCCGGCAGCGCCTTGGTCGCGCCGTTCTTCACGGTGGTGATCGTATCACCGACGCGGGCCTGCGCCACTTCCTTGATCTGCGCGGTAATGAAGCCGATTTCGCCGGGGCCGAGTTCGTCGAGCGTGTCGATCTTGGGGCGCATGCAGCCGACGCGGTCGATCAGATGCTCCGTCCCGCCGGCCATGAACTTGACCTGCAGCCCCTTGCGGATAACGCCGTTGATCACGCGCACAAGGATCACAACGCCAAGGTATTGATCGTACCACGAATCGACCAGCATTGCTGTCAACGGTGCGTCGCGGTCCCCGCCCGGCGGCGGAATGCGTTCTACAATAGCGTCGAGCACTTCTTCGATGCCGATGCCGGACTTGGCGCTGGTCATCACAGCATTGCTGGCGTCGATCCCAATGATGTCTTCGATCTCTGCCTTGACCTTTTCCGGTTCGGCAGCGGGCAGATCGATCTTGTTGATCACCGGCACGATCTCGTGGTCATGCTCGATTGATTGGTACACGTTGGCAAGCGTCTGCGCTTCCACGCCTTGCGCGGCGTCAACCACCAGCAGCGCACCTTCACACGCGGCAAGGCTGCGGCTCACTTCATAGGCAAAGTCGACGTGGCCGGGCGTGTCCATCAGGTTGAGCTGATAGGTGCGCCCATCCTTGCCGGTATATTCCAGACGCACGGTCTGCGCCTTGATAGTGATGCCGCGTTCTTTCTCGATGTCCATGTTGTCGAGCACCTGCTCGGACATTTCACGCGCGGAAAGGCCGCCGGTAAACTGGATCAAGCGATCCGCCAGCGTAGATTTGCCGTGGTCGATATGGGCGATAATCGAAAAATTGCGGATCAGCGAAAGGTCAGTCATGGCCGCGCCGTTAGCAGGTGATAGCCCGCGAGTCACGTCAGCCGCTAGTGCAGGTTGGACTAAGGTCCGCGCGCCGCAATTTTTCAGTTTGAAGACATTTTTTTGACGAGTATCGCGAGATTGTAACGAAACATTTCTCATTTGCATTCAGATGCTTGACTGACAATCAAGCATGCCAGCAGCGGCAATTGCGTCAATCAACTGTCACATATCCGTCATTTTGCGGGCCTAGCGGCATCCTCGGAACAGATCGGGACAGCTTGGAGATTCTCGAAAAATGAACGGCAAGGCTTTCAAGGCAGCACTCGCAGCTACCGTGTTCGTTTGTGCGGCAGGCGTTGCGCAGGCCCAATCCGCGCCGCAAGATCAGGAATCGAAGATCGCCGATCTGCAGCGCCAAGTTGATGAGTTGAAGGCAATGGTGCGCGCGATGCAGGAAATGCAGCAAGGCGCAGCGCAGATGGCAGCAGTCCCGGCGCGCGATGCATCTGCCGCGCCTGCCGCTGCCCCGCTCGCTCCAGCGGTTGCCGTTTCTGCAGCACAGCCCGCCCAGTTGGCGATGGCCGCCTCTGCCCCCGAAAAAAAGAAGGGCTGGTACGAAAAGCTGCAAATTCGTGGCTACACGCAGTTGCGCATGAATGAGATCGTGGGCGGAGCCAAGTCGGCACCGGCCGGCATCTCGCGCTTCCGTTCAGTGCAGGACAGCGGCATCAACGAAAACGGCAGCTTCTCGATCCGCCGCGCACGCCTGGTCGTGCAGGGCGACATTTCCGACCGCGTATCGCTCTACATGCAGGGCGATCTGGCATCTTCTGTCGCCAGCCAGTCGAGCGGAGAATCCCGCCTGCACTATTTTCAGATGCGCGATGCCTACGCCGACGTATTTCTGGACGAGGCGAAAACCATTCGCCTGCGTTTTGGTCAATCCAAAGTGCCGTTCGGTTGGGAAAATCTTCAAAGCTCGCAGAACCGCGTTCCGCTCGATCGCACCGATGCGATCAATCAGCCGGTGCCGGGCGAGCGCGATCTTGGCGCCGTCGCCTACTACACGCCGCCTGCAATTCAGGCGATCTGGAACGATCTAGCCAAGGATGGGCAAAAGCTGTTCGGCAACTACGGCGCGCTGGGCTTTGGCGTGTACAACGGGCAGACAGTCAACCGGACCGAACGCAATGGCGGGCTGATGACTGTCGCCCTCGCCACGATGCCAGTGCGGCTTGACGGTCTTGGAGGCATCTTCGAGGGTCAGGTTGCGGAATTCGGCGCATCGGGCATGCTCAACAAGTTCCGCCCGGAGCTGCGCAGTGGCGGTGTTTCGACCACCGATTTCACCGACAATCATGTTGGTATCCACGCGATGATCTATCCTCGCCCGTTCGGCATTCAGGCCGAATGGAAGTGGGGCAAGGGACCGGTCTGGGATGCGCCGAGCAGTTCCATCAAGTCGGGCGATTCGACCGGCGGCTATGTGATGACAATGTATCGCATGCCGCATACCGGGATCGGCCAGATCATCCCATTCGCGCGCTGGCAGAAGTATCGCGGCGGCTGGAAGGCTGTGGCCAATGCTCCACGCCTTGATGGGGAAGAATACGAAGCCGGTGTGGAATGGCAGCCGATGAAGGAACTCGAAATCGTGCTGAGCTATGCCAATATCAACAGGCTAGAAGCTGACGAGCGGCGGACCAGCCGCGCCAAGGGCGACGTGGTCCGCGCGCAAGTGCAGTGGAATTATTGAGCGCCGGGCATCAACGGGCGGAATAGGCGCTGGACAAGCGGAACAGCGTCTGCGCCCCCGCTCCGTTGACATAGCGCACCCGGTAGAGGGTGGCGGCGGCAAAGGCACCGGTCAAGCGCACAGAAAGCTGGGCGGCGCTTCCCGCTGCCACTGGTGCTGAGTTGACCACTTGATACGTTGCACCGGTATCGAGCGACTGTTCGATGAACAATGTGCCAGCAGCATCGGAAAAGGCGTTCGCGACAAAGTAGCAGAACTGGGCATTGGAATTTGCCCTGGCAGTCCCGGTAAAGGTCGCTCCTGCCGCAAGATTTGCGACGCTGTCAGTGTAACCCGTGCCCGTGTTCACATTCCCTGTTACAGTTGCCGTGCCGGTAACGGTGACACTCCCAATCGGCGAATTGCTCCCGGCCAATGACGTTCCGAAGATGTTCAATGGGCGGCGTTTAAGCACGAGTGAGATCGCAACGGTGCCCGATCCATAGGTGGAAACGCGCGCCCGGACATGAGCCGCTCCTGACACGAACGAATAGATGCCATTCGCGTTTGTCGTGACCGCCGGGGTTCCCGTCGCGATGTTGCTGATGAGGACTGGCATCGTCAGCCAGGTCACGCCATCGACGGAATGTTCATAGGTGACCGTACAACCAGAACCACTGCTGGTTACCTGAAATGCACCACCAGAATACCCCGCAAGCGATCTGGAAACGACGGTCGTTGCCGAAGTGACGCTGCCGGAAAGGACAACGCCGTCGGCCACATCATCCAGGAACACATTGCCGATGTGTGCCGTACTTTCGGGCAATGGCCCACAAGCAACCGGCATGGGCGATGCATTGCTGACAGTCTGGATAGCCCCGCCCGGAAGCGCAAAGGCCGAAGCGCCGGCGGTGACGGGCAATGGCTTGTCGACTGTAACGACCTCGGCAGCCCCATCGAGACCGGCGTAAGCAAGGGCGCTGACGGGGGTGTAGCGCGCTGGGAAAGTAACTTCGGGATTGGACATCGATTTCTCCATCAGATTTTGGAACAACCGACCGGAGCATGTAACCATATTGGTTTGTGTAGGAAAATGGATTGTTCCTTTTTAAGCAGTCACTTGGTCGCGGCTGCGCCACGTCTCACCCCGAATTGTGCTATCCAACGGATCGTTCATCTGGCGTTGGGGATCGCGGCGGGATGGTCGGCGTTGTCCAAGCAAGTCCGCATGCCGGATTGCAGATTTCCAAGGGAGCAACCCATGAAGAAGACCATTCTCGCCGCTGCACTGGCAGCAATCGCACTTCCCGCCGCCCCGGCAATGGCCGATCCGCCGCGCCACGCACCGGCTCACGGCTACCACAAGGTCAAGAACGACCGCCTTTATGACAATCGCGGGCGTTACGTCCAACCGCGCCGCATCTCGCGCAACGACAAGGTATGGCGCGGCAACGACGGGCGCTACTATTGCAAGCGCAACAACGGCACGACCGGCCTGATCATCGGCGGTGCAGGCGGCGCGCTTCTCGGACGCACGATCGATACGCAGGGTGACCGCACGCTTGGCACATTGCTTGGCGCAGCAGGTGGCGCACTGCTCGGTCGCGAAATCGAGCGTAGCGGCGGTCGCTGCCGTTAAGCCATAACCAGCCCTTCAAGGGGTCGCAAAGGAAGGGCGGGGTCGCAAGGCCCCGCCCTTTCCTATTCCGACACGCGCATCTCCCGGTTCCCCGCGAGTCTGGGTAAATCACCGCGTACGCCCGCTACGCCATCGGACGCGGGACGGTGCGACATTGCCGTTACCGTAAGATGCCGGACAGTTAATCCTTGCGACAGAATGCCTTTCGCATAAATTCGGGTTATGTGGTTGCTCGACAAAATGCTCACACGGCTTATCCGCAAGGGTCGGCTTAACATCATCGACCATGACGGCCATTCTTACACGTATGGCGAATCTGCCGCCGATCCGCTGACAATCCGTTTCACGGACAAGGGAGCCGCCATGCACATCGCGCGCGACCCTCGAGTCGGTGCTGGTGAAGCATACATGGATGGGCGCATGGTCGTCGAACCGCCGCACGACATCCGCGATTTCGTCCTTTTCGTGATGGGTAATGCCAGCGGCGCGGGCGGGATTGACCGCAAGGGGCGCTGGCGCAAACTGGCAGGCAAGCTGCTATCGCGGATCGACCAGATCAATGAACGCGCACGCGCCGCGAAGAATGTGGTCCATCACTATGACCTGTCGCGTCAGTTCTACGAATTGTTCCTCGACGAGGACCGCCAGTACACAATGGCCTACTTCCGCGATCCGGCCAATTCGCTGGAGCAAGCGCAAATCGACAAAAAGGCACTGATTGCTTCCAAACTTCGCTTGAGTCCCGGCCAATCTGCGGGAATGCGCGTGCTGGACATTGGCTGCGGCTGGGGCGGCCTCGGCCTTTACCTCCACCGGCACTATGGCTGCGAAGTCCTGGGCGTCTCGCTCGCTCCCGATCAGGTCAAATTCGCCAACGAGCGGGCTGAAGCCGCCGGTGTGGCTGACAAAGTCAAATTCCAGTTGATCGACTACCGCGATGTGACGGGCCAGTTCGACCGCATCACCAGCGTCGGCATGATCGAACACGTGGGTGCGCCCAATTTCGGCGCGTATTTTGCCAAGACCAACGACCTTCTCGATCCCGATGGCATTATGCTCACCCACACCATCGGGCGCAAAGGCGCACCCGGCACGACCGACAAATGGACGCGCAAATACATCTTCCCCGGTGGCTACATCCCGGCGATGAGTGAACTTGTCTCCGCGCTCGAACGCACAGGCTGGGAAGTCGGCGACATCGAGGTTTTACGCTACCACTACGCCTACACCCTTGCGGAGTGGTATCGCCGCGCCACCCTGCACCGTAACGAGATCATAGCGCTTTATGACGAGCGCCTGTTCCGCATGTGGCAGTTTTACCTCGCGGGGGCCGAACAGAGTTTCCGCCACGGCAGCATGGTCAATTTTCACATCCAGAGTGTGAAGCGCCGTAGCACCCTACCGCTGACGCGCGACTATATGCAGCAGGAATGGGCAAGGCTGGCCGCACTGGATAAAGCGCCGGACTGGCATCTGGATCGCAGCGCGGTGGAATAACTTTCGTGGAATAGACGCGCCATCATGCCGTTCCGCCGTGCGAAAAGCCGGACGACGCTTCGGTCCAGCCGTTGCCATCCCGCTCAGCACTTGTTAGTCACCCTAACGAACAAGCCTTTACGCAGGATGCCCGACCAATGACCGCCCCCACCGCTGCCGATCTTTCCGCCGAAATCGCCCGCGTCTTTGCGCTGCAACAGGCGCACCAGTGGGAGGCGAAGGCCTCTTCTGCAGCTGAACGCAAGGCAAAGCTCGCAAAGCTCAAGGCTGCGGTCGAAGCCCACGCCGACGCTATTGTCGCCGCCGTGCTGGAAGACACGCGTAAGCCTGTCGGCGAAATCCGCGTCACCGAAGTGATGAACGTCACCGGCAACGTGCAGCGCAATATCGACAATCTCGATGCATGGATGGCACCGGTTGAGGTAGCCACATCCATGAACCCGGCTGACCGTGCGCAGATCCTTTATGAAGCGCGCGGCGTGTGCCTGATCCTCGGCCCGTGGAACTTCCCGCTCGGCCTCGCACTCGGCCCCGTGGCTGCCGCCGTCGCGGCTGGCAACACCTGCATCGTCAAGCTGACGGACCTTTGCCCCGCCACGGCAAAGATTGCTGCGGTCATCATCAAGGAAGCCTTCGACGAAAAGGACGTTGCCCTTTTCGAAGGCGATGTCTCGGTCGCCACTGCACTGCTCGATCTGCCGTTCAATCACGTCTTCTTTACCGGCAGCCCGCGCGTCGGCAAGATCGTGATGGCTGCTGCCGCCAAGCACCTCACCACTGTTACGCTGGAATTGGGCGGCAAATCACCGGTCATCGTTGACGATAGCGCCGACATCAATCTCGTCGCTGCGCAACTTGCAGCCGCCAAGCAGTTCAATGGCGGGCAGGCCTGCATCAGCCCGGACTATGTCTTCGTGAAGGAGGGCATGAAAGCCGCGCTGGTCGAAGGCTTCCGCGCGAACGTGCAGAAGAACCTTTATGACGAAGCAGGCGCGCTCAAGAAGGACAGCATCGCGCAGATCGTCAACGCCGCAAACTTCAACCGCGTGAAGGCCATGTTTGACGACGCGGTGGAAAAGGGCGCGACCGTGGCCGCAGGCGGCATGTTTGAGGCTGACGACCTGACCGTCCACCCAACCATGCTCACCGATGTCACCCCGCAAATGACCATACTGCAGGACGAGATCTTTGCGCCGGTGATCCCAGTGATGACCTACGAAACGCTGGATCAGGCCATCGGCTACATCGAAGCCCATGACAAACCGCTGGCGCTCTATGTCTACAGCAAGGACGAAGCCAACGTGGAGAAAGTGCTGGCACGCACATCCTCGGGCGGCGTGACGGTAAACGGTGTTTTCTCGCACTATCTTGAAAACAACCTGCCGTTTGGCGGTGTCAACACCAGCGGCATGGGCAGCTATCACGGCGTGTTCGGCTTCAAGTGTTTCAGCCACGAACGCGCGGTTTACCGGCATATGTAATCGCTCCGGCGAGCGGAGTTGCACCAAGCGGAAAATTGCGTTATAACGGATGTATGAACGCGACCGTAAAGATCACCAAGATCGGCAACTCCGCCGGGATCGTCCTGCCCAAGGAACTGCTTGCCCACCTCAATGCCTCGGTGGGTGAGATGCTTTCGGTGGTCACCACCCCGGGCGGCATTGAACTGCGTGCCGAAGAGCCTGACTTTGACGCGCAGATGGCAGCCGCACGCGAAGTGATGGGACGCCGCAAGCAAGCGTTGCGCGAACTGGCCAAGTAATCATGGCGGACAGTTGGGTCTGGGTGATGCCCGAAGTCGCGCGCGCAGCGCACGCTGAGCAGTTGGCCGAACATGGTGGTCCAGATGGCGTCCGCGATCAAGGCCTGCTCGAAAGCGCGATGGCACGCGCGCTGAATCTGGCGCAGTATGGGGAACCGGATGTTGCCGCACTGACCGCTGCTTATGCGTGGGGCATCGCCCGCAACCATCCTTTCGTAGATGGGAACAAGCGGACCGCAGCGGTTATCGCGGAAACATTTCTGGTGCTGAACGGCTATTTTCTTGATGCGAGCGATGCCGAATTGGTGGTCGCCATACTCGCCCTCGCCGCCGGGGAATTGACCGAAGACGAACTGGCTGACTGGTTCCGCTTCCACATAAAAGCTGCGGGCTGACCGCCACTTTGCTGCGCGTTGCGTCGTTCGGCTTATTCCCGCCTCGATGGGTGCCGCCTAGCCTCCCCTCACACCAGAGCGGAGACGCGCGTGACATTCAGACATCTGTTCCTCGCAACTCTGGCGCTCGCCGCCGCTTACCCGGCCTCTGCCGCCGAGCCTGACATCCGCGTCATGCGCATCAACGACCACGTTGTCGCATTCTATGATGGCAGGCCAGCCGAGGGCAGCGTTGACCTTTCAAAAGCCACTTGGGCAGATCACGGCGCAAACTACGTTGGCGTGGCCACCTTTGCCGTCCACGATGGCGATGAGGCGCTGGTCTACGATACCTACCCCAGCGTCGAACAGGCGCGCTTCGTGAGGAACTGGCTGGAGCAGGCGGGCATCCGCCACTTCACGGTCGCCAACAGCCACTGGCATCTCGATCACGTGGGCGGCAACGCAGTCTATGCCGACAGCACAGTCATCGCGACTGAAAAAACCCGCGAGCAACTGGCCAAGCACCAAGCCTCCATCGAGAACGGCACTCTACAGGGTTTACCTGCGATCGCTCCGGTCAACCTGCCTGACATCGCTATTTCTACGCCCATCACGGTCAGCGTCGGGCGCTATTCTGTCGAACTGCGCCCCGTGAATGTTCATTCCGATGATGGCCTTGTTGCCTACCTGCCACAGGACCGCATCTTGCTCGCAGGCGACACTCTTGAGGACACGCTGACCTTCATTGCCGCGCCGCAAAGCCTGCCCGAACAGTACCGCAATCTGGCCGCCATGAAGCAATGGGGTGCCACCCATATCCTGCCCAATCACGGCGATCCGACGGTGATCGCGCGCGGCGGCTACAGCCCCGCTCTGATCGACATGACGCGCACCTACATCCGCCGCATGGCAGAACACGCGCACGATGCCGATTTCGGCACCCAACCAATCGAACGTTTTATCCCAGAAGCGCTGGCTGACGGCACTGCCAGCCTGTGGTGGGCCTATCGCGAGGCACACCGCGAAAATCTGCAAAAAGTCGCTGGGTGGTACAAGGAAAAGCCGTTACCCAATTTCGGGCATGCGCCAGATGTAGCGCCTTGACCCTGCAATTACGATAGAACGTTGCGATACCACCAGTCGCCGAAACGATCGCCCATCCAGTTGCCAGAACTTTCCCCGATCTCCACCCAGAACTTCATCGGGCTGGCCCGCATTCGCTCAATCAGTTCATCCACTTCATTGCCACGTATCTTGCCACCGAACAGCGATTTCATCGCCAGTTCGGTAAACGTTGCCACGGTGTCCACAGCCGTCTTGCCCGCGCCGATAGGATCAATAGCCAGCAGATAGCGGAAAGCCGTGCCAAAGCGCGGATCGCTGGCTGCAGCAGGATTTGCGGCATAGAGCATCTCCTGCATGGCGTTCAGGAACCCGCCCCACGGAACTGCCGCGCCGATTGCCGTTGCATAAATCTCGGAAAAGCCGGGACCAAAGCGGCCTGCGCGGAAGTGATCGATCACCACCGCGCCGGTCGCCAGAACCTGCACCACCAGCGCGATGGAGCCGAGCGATTTCAGCACACTCACAACCTTGGTTGCGCTGCCCCATGAACGCATCATTTCCAGCGCAGCATCAAGCCGGATGGCCCGGCTGGTCAGGATAGTGACAATATCACGCGAACTGAACCCAACCTTCAAGGCGTTCTTAATGCCCATCAACGCCTCGACAGCGTACTGCGCGGCCCCTTGCGCGTTGAGGATCATTTTAAGCGTCTGGATTTCGTTGCTGGCGATATAGGCCAGAAAGTCGATTGCAGGAGCGCTGTCCGTCCGCGTCTTCAACTGCGCGCGCAACGTGTCCAGCCGCTGCTGTTCAATGGGAGAAAGCCCGGCAACCTTTCCTGTCCCGTTGCCTGCCCCTGGCATACCGGGCGGAATACCCGGTGCTGGCGGCGACGCACCGCCCGACTGCCCGGCCCAGACATTTTCGGACTGCGCCGTATTGAGCGCGGTCAGCGTGCGCCCATTGGTGTCAACGCGCGAATCGGGCGAGCGCAAACCGACCACAACCTTTTGAAAATCAGCGATCATCCCTTTGGTCTTCGGTCCGACCACCCCATCGACCGAAAGCTTGATCCTCGGCGACCGCATCAAATCATTGAGGCGCTGCTGAATGATTTTCACGTCCGATGCAGTGTTGCGTCCGCCCGCGCCCACGCTGCCCATAATCCTGATCGTTGAATTGATCGGCATTTGCTGTTTCCCCGAAAAGGGCCTCCTAGTCTCAGGGACATCCCCGGACCGACACGCATCTCTTAGCCCGCATCATCGCGGCCCCACTGTGACGCCAACCACATGTTACGCGAATTGATCGGCAAAGGTTGCGATGTAGCACCCCGCCTGATAGGCGCGCGGCGCGTGTTCCAAGGGGAGTTGCTCCGCCATGTCCGATATCAAGAAGGTCGTTCTCGCCTATTCCGGCGGTCTCGACACCTCCGTCATCCTCAAGTGGCTGCAAGTCACCTACAACTGCGAGGTTGTTACCTTCACCGCAGACCTCGGACAGGGCGAGGAACTGGAGCCTGCACGCGCCAAGGCCAAGCTCATGGGCGTGCCGGACGAGCACATCTATATCGACGATCTGCGTGAGGAATTCGTGCGTGATTTCGTCTTCCCGATGATGCGCGCCAATGCCCGTTATGAAGGCGATTACCTGCTGGGCACGTCGATCGCCCGCCCGCTCATTTCCAAGCGCCTGATCGAAATTGCGCGTGAAACCGGGGCCGATGCAGTCGCCCACGGCGCAACGGGCAAGGGCAATGATCAGGTCCGCTTCGAACTCTCCGCCTATGCGCTGGAACCCGGCATCAAGGTCATCGCTCCGTGGCGCGAATGGGATCTGACCAGCCGCACGGCACTGATCGCCTGGGCTGAAAAGCACCAGATCCCGGTGCCCAAGGACAAGCGCGGCGAAAGCCCGTTTTCGACCGACGCCAACCTTCTCCACACCTCGTCCGAGGGCAAAGTGCTGGAAGACCCGTGGGAAGAAACCCCGGACTACGTCTATTCGCGCACCGTCAATCCCGAGGACGCGCCTGACGTGCCCGAATACATCACCGTCGACTTTGAAAAGGGCGATGGCGTCGCACTCAATGGGCAGACCATGTCGCCAGCCACGTTGCTGACCGCGCTCAACGAACTGGGCCGCAAGCATGGCATAGGCCGGCTGGACCTTGTCGAAAACCGCTTCGTCGGCATGAAGAGCCGCGGCATGTACGAAACGCCGGGTGGCGAAATCTATGCCCGCGCGCATCGTGGAATCGAAAGCATCACGCTTGATCGCGGCGCGGCTCACCTGAAGGATGAGCTGATGCCGAAGTACGCAGAGCTGATCTACAACGGCTTCTGGTTCGCGCCCGAGCGTGAGATGCTGCAGGCAGCTATCGACCATTCGCAGGCCCGCGTGAACGGCACCGTGCGCCTGAAGCTTTACAAGGGCAGCGCGACAGTCGTCGGCCGCAAGTCACCCGACAGCCTCTATTCAGAACGTCACGTCACGTTCGAGGACGATGCTGGTGCCTATGACCAGAAGGACGCGGCGGGCTTTATCAAGCTGAATGCACTGCGCCTGCGGTTGCTGGCTCAGCAGGGGCGCTGAACCTTTCATCACGCAGCCCGCTTCGGCGCTGCACAAAACTATCCACCAGAAGGTGCGGGGGTTGTGGATAACTCCCGCACTTTTTGCTTGCGCGACTCAATCAAGAGGCGCAGCTTTTAGTGACCGGGACCGCAGATAATCTCGAAGTTCAGAGCATAAGCTTTTGAATTTACGATAAAATATGCATACTGGTGCGGACATGGATAGTTTGCAGTGTAACCAACCAGCAGGTGCCGCAGGGCTGATCTGCGGTTGTGCAAAACTGCTGCTTTCATGATCGGAAACGGAGTGTCAGGCGGCACTTTTTCGAAGCACGCGATGTGCGGCAAGGGCATTGGCCTGCAACCGGCGCAGAGCTTCTTCGAGCAAGCGACGAACGACGTTCCACCCTTCCTCGCAGCAGTGCGTCCAAGCATGTGAAAGCATGTTCCGGAGCAATACCGCGTAGCGAAGGTAACGCCCACGACCGGCTTTTTCAGGCCGCTTGCAAAAGCAGCCAGAAGCAGTCGCGATAATGCAGAGTGAGGTCGGTGCCCGGCACAGACCAATGCCATTGGGCGAATGGAAGGATAGCGGCGCGAACCTGTGTGAAAGCATGGATCGGCAGCAGCCCAGGGGCTTCGCGCCCCGGACGGCATCCGGACAGACGCAACTTGAGCAAAAGCGCTCGGCAGGCGAAGGTGAAGCGGATGACAACAGGTCGGAAACGGCCTTGCGGCAGACGGATAGCCGGACCAGACGCGCAGCAAGAAAGTCGATGCGGACGTAGAATGGGGGCCAACTGCGAAGCTGGCCCCCATTTGCCGTCCCTAAAATCGATCCACCTGACGCCAGATGATGCTTCCTCGCGCCATCTGGCTTCACGCGTCACTTCACCTCAATCTGCCCACGCACCGCACCTTTCGGGAAATCGGCGGTGTGGACATTGACGTAGTAATCCTTCGGCGTAGCGATGATCTTCTTGAGCAGTTCAGGCTCCATCGCGATGCAACTGTCGCTGTCCTTGCCGGTCACCTCCAGCGTCGCAACAGGCTTTCCGTCGCTTCCGGCTGCACCTTCATGAACATGCGCCATCGTGGGTTTTTCAGTCTTCTCAGCCCACAGCGTGAAGCAGAAGTCGCCGGATTCGTCATCGACCTCAGCCTTGAACCCGCCAGTGCCGTCGGCATCGCCGCCGCCGGTCTCGGCAGCGCCCGAAAGCGTCGCCGCAATCACTGCGGGCTTGGCGCCAACTGCCTGTGGCACCAGTAGCATCACTACCGGTCCGAGCGCGAGCATCGCCTTCGTCATCGACCTGTCTCCCAGTTCTGCAAGGACTCGGGAAAGAACCCGGCCTCGTGCAATCACCTTACAGCAGCAACGGCCATCGGTGAATTGATTGCGCGCAAGCAGATCAGGTGCAGGGATATGTTCCGCCGTTTCCGGTTACGCCGGGCGTCAGATTGCGCTGGTCACGGATGAGGAACGTGCCCTCCTTGCGCAACACCCCGCCATCGACGAACACATCGCCGAACAGGCCCTCATACTCGTAATAGACTTCGACGAACATGACCGCGCTGCCCGTCGCCGCAGTAACCTGCGTCGGGCCGTCACCCATGCCGGCAAGCACCTCGCCGGTCAGCCCGCTCCGGTTGCTGTCATTGCCATAGGCGGATTCACGATCGAGATTGCCGTAGCAACGCTGCCAGTGAATGTACTGCCGGCCGCTGGCACCGTCGCGTTCGAGGCTGGACAGGATGACTCTTCCGCGCGTCTGGAATTCCAGTCCGGCCGCCTGTTCCTGCGCCCCGCGCATGACCTCGTTGATGTCGGTCTCGCTCACTGTGGGCGTGACCACGCTGTTGTCCGTCTGGCCAATGCGCGAGGCATTGTCAGCCAGCGACAGCGCAATCTCGCTCATCTTCATGTCGACGGTGTTGAAGTAGGCCAGTTCGATACCGTAAAGCGCGAACGACAGGATAAACGGCGTGATGATGGCGAATTCAACCACCGAAACGCCAGAAGTGTCATTCAGCAGCCGTTTGACCAGCGCGGAAATTGCAGGTTTGGCACACATGTTCAGCACTTCCCTGGCTGCGACGTGTAGCTGCCGTCTTGCAGGGCAAAAGGCTGATTGCGCTTCACCGCGGTCGATTCGATCTCCCGGCGTGACCAGTCGATGGGCACAAGCGGCACAGCAAAGACGGGATCGTAGGCAACGGTCACCGTATAGACGATAACGTCGTTTGCCCCGCCGTTGCCATCCTCGCCAAGATCTTCGTCCCAACGGTCGTTACCATTCAGATCGGTGAAGCTTTCATCCTCCGAGCACTCGCCATCGCCATTTTCATCGTCGAGATCTTCGCCCTTGTTGGCGTTCGTGAAATCGAAATAGCTCTTGCGCGTCGACGAAACGGTCGCGTTGGGCAGCACTTTTGTGATCGTGTTCTTGACCATGCCATCGGCAAGGCTGGTGTCGCCGGTTTCCAGCGATGAATCGCGCGCCGCTTTCTCCACAGCGCCATCAAGCACGCCTTTGGCATACACCATCTGGCCAAGATCAAGGCAGCCGACGATGACCATAAGAAAGACCGGCGCAACCAGTGCGAACTCAATCGTCGTCACGCCACGCTTGTCGGTGCGCAGCCTTCGCGCAGTTGCACTAACGCATTGGGCCAATGGCAGAGATCTGCGCATCACTGATAAATCCGCAACTCGCCGACGTTCTTGGCGATTTCCTGGAATGCAGTGTTGAGCTGCGAGGCGTTCGTTGCAATGAACGAACTGTTGTTTGATGCGCAGTATTCCAGGTCATCCGTCTTTTCGGATGCAAATGCGATAACCCATACGCGGAAGCCTTTATCTTTGGCTACGTCGCACATGAGGCGAAAGCGTGTCGTATGGCGGGAAGCTTGATTGGAATAACCATCGGTGGTCACCCGCCGATCATGCCACTCCAGACCATACGTCGACTGAATGGAATAGCTTGGGGCCATTTCGCCATCGGTCATGAAGATGATGTGGCGATCAACCTTGCCACCGTTGCCCGGTTGAATATTCACCCTGTCTTGCCAAGGACCACTTGGGGAATTGAGGCGGAGCCCCCAGATCATGCCAATGTCATGATAAGTCGATCCAGTAGCACTGAGCGAATCCGTATAGCTATTGAATTCCGACTGACTCATCGTGTCCAATAACTTGGCCTGCTGCGGACAGTAGGAATTGGCCTTTCCGCCGCGCGTGGTTTCTGCCGAACTCGTCAGATTGTTCTGACTATTCAGGCGGTAATACGCGAGTTCGGGCCACATCGGTGCCCACTTGGAGGCTTCGTCATTCTCCTCGGGCGGGGTATCGATATCCAGATCCCGCGCGTCCTTCGGCGTGATCTTGCCTGTTGAGCTGTTGTAGCTGAACGTGCTGTCGGCTTCCGACTCGCGCTCTTCGATGCAGCCAGCCCACGTGTAGCTGACAGCGGTTCCGTTGGTGCCATTGTTGACCGTGGCAGCTGCAAACGTCTTGTAGACGCTCGTATCATACGTCACCCGCTTATAGGCCCAGCGGCTGAATTCCTGGCGCGTGCGGGTTTCATAGATCGGATCAGACGTCGCGTAATCATAAGTGTAGTACGTGCGTGTCACCGGATAGGAAAACACACGCCAGCGATTGGACACACGCTGGCAAGTATAGCGTGTGCGGGATTGCGGCTGGTTGGTCCGTTCGGTCACCACCTGCTGGCCATTTCCGTTCGTGGTGGTCGTGGTGGTAGTCGACGTGTCGCCATAATTCACCCACGCGGTATCGGCAGGGCGGTTGCTGTTACAGGTGCTCTGAGAGTTGTGATTGGTGTTGCTGTGTTGTGTAGTCGACCCGTTGCTTTCACCGCTGTAGTCTTCAGCTGTTGAATAGACCGGTTCATTCCAGCCAACAAAAACCTGTTCCGTGATAGTATTGAAAACTGCCTCACGTGACTGGATGGCCCAGCTATCGACCAGAAAGCTTGGTTCAAGATCATAGATTAGACGGCCAACGTTGACCGAAGAACTGTATGGTACGAACGAATAGCGGATGCGCGCGTTCGATCCTGTCGTGGCCGTGGCGATAGTATTGTAAAAGTTCTTCATCGCCGTGCGCAACGCCTGTATGCGCGTTTCGCCTGTGCTGCCCAATTGAAAGTCCATCGACCCGGTGTTATCCAGCACCATGGTAATATCGGCGTTGCCAACACCCATCGTCGATTTGCACGTTACCGACACATCGATCGTTTCGTAGCCCAGCATGTTCATCACCGCAGTTTCGACCTTGGTCGTCGCGGTGCCGTAGACCATGTTGCCGTTGTCCGGTGAACTGGTGACGAATGTCGTGTCGGTCGCACCAATATCGTCCTGCACGAAGTTGGTGTTGAAATAGGTGGCAGCCTGCGCCTTTTCGGGGTTGCCATAACCAGCCGTCGTCACTGCACGCCGGCCGGCCAACGTGCCGGCATCACAAGCCGACTGCATGCGGTTGCGCGCCTTGTAGACGCGATTGATGTCAAGCCCGCCGCCGATCAATGCAATGATCACCGGCACGCTCACAGCGGCGATCGGCAAGACACTGCCGGCCGTGCTGGTCCGAAGACGTGATAGGAACCCTGACATTTCGCTTGGTCTGCCTTCTGGTACTGACAACTCTGCCAGAAGCGACCTACCCGGTTTCCAGAATCCTAATGTTATCTAAAATTCATTTAAATGTCATTATTTTTTAATACGCAAAGTTCCTAACGGGACATCCCGGTCCATGTTAACCGCCGCAACCTTCGTCAAAGGCTCTCCAACCGTGATTTTTCACGCTCTCGGCATGTTCGGAGTGCAGCGGCGGAGGGGCAATCTGTTTACCATATTCGGCAACCGAGAATCGCACAGGAGCCGATTGCTGAAACCACGCGCCTTCCACCGGATGCTCGCGACGCTGAAAAAATCCGACATCGCGCAAGTGCGGATCGTCCAGCACATCGCCCAGATCGCGCACTGCCTGCGCTGGAATCTGCGCCTCGTGGCACCGCCGCAACAACTCGGCCGTTGTGAACGCAGGCGTGAACCGCGCGATACCCTGATAGATCTGCGTTAGCCCAGACTTCCGCTCGTGCGGGGTGCCAAGACCGCTTCCTGCCAGAAAATCAGGTTGGTCCAGCAACGCGAACATCCTCTGCACCGCGCCATCGTCATACGTAACGATACTGATATGCCCATCTGCCGTGGGGAAAGGCTGGCGATCCGGGTCGATCTGGCGAAAATAGCCGACCGGTGCATTGGGCGGATCAAAGGTCAGGCCGCTCAGGTGTTCAAGCAGCATGAAGCTGGAAAACACTTCGAACATCGGCACTTCCACATACTGCCCCTCGCCCGTCCGCTGCTTGTGGACCACGGCAGCAAGCGTGGCATAGGCAGCGTGCAACCCCGCCACCTTGTCGGCAATGAGCGATGGCAGATAGCGCGGGGCCGGGTTGCCGTCGACGCGTGGCAACAGCGTGGTTGTCCCGGTCGCGGCCTGAATTACGTCATCATAGGCTTGCAGATCGGCATAAGGACCGTCCTGCCCAAAGCCGACGCAATGGACATAGATCAGCCCGGGATTGATCGCCTTCAAACTCTCACGATCCAGCCCGATCCGCTCAAGCGCCTTGCCCCGCACGTTGACGACAAACACATCTGCGTCACGCAGCAAACCCAGTATAACCTCGCGGTCTGCCTCGGTCTTGAGGTCCAACGCTATCGACTTCTTGCCGCGATTGAGCGCCATCCACGCCGGAGCCATGCCCGGCGTCACCGCCGCCTTGCCCGACCAACGAAACGCATCGCCTGCGCCCGGCGCTTCCACCTTGATCACATCAGCCCCAAGGTCGGCCAGAATCTGCGTGGCATATGGTCCGAACACGACCGTCGTGAGATCCACCACGCGGATGCCTTCAAGCATGACCGGCTTTTCGCTCATTCCATGATCCTCAGGCAAAGGTGAAGGTGTTGCGCTTGTCGCCCGGCACAATGTCTACCGCGCGGCCCAGCGGATCATCCGCCAGCGCCGCCGTGATAACTTCAGCCTCACGGCTCATGGCGATAAAGCGCCTGCCGCCGCTGTCAAATTCGCCGATCACGATAACCTGCTCGGCCACGCCCTTGGTATAGGTTACCGTATAAGTCCGGATGCGCCCCCTGCCCTCGGCAACCGTCGCAAGCGCCGCTTTCGGAACGGCATCCAACAAGGCCTGCACAGACGCATTCTCACACCCCGGCCATGCGCGCGGCACGGTGGAAAATACCGTCGCGCCATACTTGGATTGAAAGCCACCGTTAAGCCCGACAAAGCCAAAGCTGCCCGGCGCAGCCCGCAACCGCTCGGCCATCGTGGCAAAGGCGTGCATAGAGTAGTTGTTCCCCGCCCCGCCAAAATAGGGCAGCCCGCCCGTCACCGTCAGCCCGCGCGGATCACCCGGCGATAAGCCCAGCCCGTCAATCGCAGCATTGAACACCGGCACCGGAAAGCAGGAGTAAAAGTCGAACGCCGCGATCTGATCCGCAGTTTTGCCCGCCGTAGCAAGCGCCGAAGCAATCGCTGCATTTGCCGCCGGGTAGCCACCAATGTCTGGCCGGTCGAGGATTTCCCGCTCGTTTGCCAGTGCGGCCCCGTGCAGATAAATCCAGCGCTCTTCAGGCACGCCTGCCGCGCGCGCGGCATCCACCGACATCAACACCAGCGCCGCCGCCTGGTTCACCTGATCGCGCGACACCAGCCGTAGAGGGTAAGGGTCGGCAATCATCCGATTGCGCTCACCCGGCGTTGCAATCTCCGCTGCGCTCATCGGTGCAACTGCCGCGGAACTATAGGGATTGCGCGCCGCAACCTCGGTAAACGGTGAAAACAACCTGCCCATTTCCAGCGCATAGTCCGCCTGCGACAGCCCCAACCGCGCCCGCCGCGCATTTTCGCAAAGCGCATAGGCGGTAACCGGCGCGCGAATGCCGTGGGCTATGCTGACCGGCGAAAGCGTGCCTTCAAAGCCCATGCCTTTGTCGATCCACTCTGCACCCATGACGTCAGGATCATCGCATTCCGCCCAGTCGCGCGTTTCGCCCTTGGTCACAAGGTGGCGCACGGTAGAGATCGCCTCGCTGCCGAACATCAGCGCTGCGGGAACCTCGCCCCGGGCAATCCTTCCGCCAAGATCTGCCAGCAAAGACAGCGGCGATTGCCCGCCCACCTTCTCAAGCATCGCAACCGAAGGCACAATGCCCAGCCGCCGCGCCACCGCCAGCGGCATCCGCTCGGCCCGCCCGAATGGCACATGCATCGCGCCCGATTCCTCAAAAGTGCGGATCGCGCCCACGGCCTTGACGAATGGTGTAACTGCACCTGCCGCGCCCGTATCGCTCAATGCCGCCATCGCCGCGCGCGCAGATAACTCCGCAAATGACAGCCCCGCATAATCGGGTGCATCGATCCGTTCGACAAACTGACCGACGCCAACGATCACTGGAGTGGAATCAGACATTCAAATTTCCCCGTGCAGGCCCTCGGGCCGTCCGCGTCTGCGCCATCAATGCCCGCGCACCGGTCGACATATGCTGCCGCAAAAAGCGGCTGGCGGCGCTGGCATCGGTATAGCCTAGCCGGTGCGACAATTCGGTAAGGTTGGGCCTGCGCGCGGTGCGGAAATATTCGTCAGCGGTCTGTTTGCGCACGTCTTCCAGAATCGTCGCAAAAGTGGTGTCCCGCTCGGCCAGCCGCCGCTGCAGACTTTGCGTTGAAAGCCCTGCCAGAGTGGCCACATGCGGCAGGTTTGCGCGCCGCTCGGCCAGATTGCTGGCGACGAAGTACCGCACCTGCTGCACCAGATCGCCCGGCCACTGGCTGTCGGCCTGCGCCAGTTGCCGCTCCAGAAACTGGCGCATGTTGGGATTCCCGCGTGCCGATGGGCGGTGCAGGTCAGATTTCCGGAAAACAAGCGCGCAGCGGTCTGACTCGAATTCAATCGGGCAGCGGAACACCGCCTGATGATAGCGGTAAATGGGCGGAGCGGGATGATCCAGCTCCAACCGAATCGGCATCCACTCCTCCCCCAGCATCATGCGCGCGATGCGCAGTTGCAGCGTGAGCGTCGCTTGCAGAAACTGCGAGCCGCCGTGCCGGGCCGGGATCATCAAAACGTGCCGGATTGCGGCTTCGTGCCCGGTAACATCGATGCTTGATCGCATCGCAGCGCTTTCCAGGTGCATGTAGCGACGCGTCAGACGCGTCGCTTCGTCCAGCGTTGAGCAATGGTCCCACAACAGGCTGACGGGTCCAAAGCCGCGCACATTGCACCACATTGCGAAAGCCACACCAAGGTCGGGCCTGCCCGACGCGATCGATGCCACCTGCAGCACATCGACATGCGCGCTGGCCGGCAGCCACTCGGCATCGCGTGCCTGTTCGACGTATTCGAAAAGCTCCGGCGGGCACATGTTGCGCAAATCAAGCCCAGCCATCTCCGCAAAACGGGTGAACTGCCGCATGGCGCTGGCATGGCCGAGACCGGTCTCTGAATCGTTCATGATGTGATTTGACAATACTGCGACATAATCCGTCAAGATCAATTAATCGATTAAACGCACAATGCCTCCGTGGCCTGCTGCTGTCCAGTCCCGGACGCAATCAGGGCAATCCGGCACAAGCCGCTCACAAGGGCGGCAACGGCCAGCATAAGCCGCGCACAAGCGCGGCAACGGTCAGCCGGAAAAGGTCAACGCTTTCGCGGTGGGCGGCAAGTTCCAGTATATGAACGGCCGCGCGCGCACCAACATTGCGTTCTTCTACTATGACCTGTCCGATTTGCAGATCGCGCAGTTCATCAGGCTGCTGTTTACGGTGCTCAATGCGCTGTCGGCCAAAGATTATGGCGTCGAGATCGAGAACATGTTCCAACTGACCGATGCCTTGACGCTAGGCCTCGATGGAACGTGGATTCCCCACGCGCGATATGGCGCCGATGCCCGGATCGACCCGGTGCTGTCAGACTCGCGCTTCCGCTTCACGCCGAAGTTTGCTGGCAATGCCACGCTCAACCTTGATCAGCCGCTGGGCGATAACCTGAACCTGCTCGCGCGTGTGCAGGCCCAGTACACCAGCCGTCAGCTGATCAGCACCGCCACCCGCGATGAGCAAGGCCCGGTCACGCTGGTCAACGCCAACCTTAGCTTCAGGCTGCCACAAACCGGTGTGCTGATCGAATGCTGGGTGCAGAACCTGTTCGATAAAACCTGGTTCAGCCAGTCCTTCCCCACCCCGCTGCAAACGGGGGACCGCAACGCTTATCCCGGCTCTCAGCGAACATTTGGCATCCGGGTTCGCGCCACGTTCTAACGCATCATGGCAGACGCCGGGCTGGCAACCCGGCGTTCTGCAAACCACGGCCCGATGCGCCGCACCGCTTCGTCCACCAGCGGCGTTGAAACCGCAAAGCTGAAGCGGATGAAGTGCCTGCCGTTCACCGGATCAAAGTCGATCCCCGGCGCGGTGGCGACACCCGTATCGCGCAGCAACGCTTCGCACAGGGCAAGGCTGTCGTCGGTGAACTCGCTCGCGTCGGCATAGATATAGAACGCCCCATCCGGCGGCGCGATGCGGCCCAACCCCATCGGCGGCAATGCCTCAAGCAGGATTGCACGGTTGCGGGCATAGGTTTCCACGTGCCCGTCCAGTTCGTCGCGGCATTCGAAGGCCATCAGGCCCGCCTTTTGCGCCAAGACTGGCGGCGTCAGGAACAGGCTTCCCATCCGCGCCCGCGCCGCGTCGATCAGAGCCGGCGGCACCACCAGCCAGCCCAGCCGCCACCCAGCCATGCTGAAGTACTTGGAGAATGAATTGACGATCACTGCATCGGGCAGGAACTCAAGCATTGAAGCCGCCTTCGCGCCGTAGCTGAGGCCGTGGTAGATCTCATCCGAGACAACTTTGATGCCCTTGCGGCGACAAACCTCGGCGATTGCGGCCAGTTCGTCGGGCGCAATGACCGTGCCGGTAGGATTGGCAGGGCTTGCCACAATCAGCCCCTCGGGCACCGGGTCAAGCGCATCAAGCGCCGCCGCCGTCACCTGAAACCGCTCATCCGGCCCACATTCCATCTCGACCGGCTCAAGGTACAGCGCCTTCAAAGTGTTGCGATAAGCCACATATCCGGGCCGGGCCAAGGCCACCCGCGCGCCGGGCCTGAACAGGCACGAAAGCGCCATGACAAACGCCGGAGACGCCCCGCAGGTCAGGATCACCTGTTCACGCTCAACGCCCACGCCGTAATTTTCGCCATAGCTCTGCGCGATGCGATCCTTCAGCGGAACGCTCTCCCAATACCCCATTGCCTCGCTGTCCAGCACCTCATGCGCCAGCGCGATGGACCTTGCGGGCGCACCGGTGGAAGGCTGGCCGAACTCCATGTGGATCACGCTGGCCCCAGCCGCCTCCATATCGTGCGCAAGGCGGCTGACGGCGATGGCGTAAAAAGGTTCGACTTCTGCAATCATGACGCGGTGCTAGTTGCCGCCGAAACAAGTTGCAAGTCCGCCCCGCGCCCCGTTACCCTGCCCGGCGATGCAGCGCCTGAAACTCAAGATCCAGCTCTTCTGCGGCAATGAAATCGCGATGGGTCCGGGCAAGGCCGACCTGCTCGATGCCATCGTCCACGAAGGCTCGATCTCCGCCGCCGCCCGCAAAATGGACATGAGCTACCGCCGCGCATGGCTGCTGGTAGACGCCATGAACCGCTGCTGGCGCGAACCGCTGGTCGAAACCTCGCCCGGCAGCGCCAAGGGCGGCGGTGCGAAAGTGACCGCGTTCGGTCAGGCGGTGCTTGGGCACTACCGTGGCTTGCAGGCAAAGCTGCAAGGGACATCCGATTGCCCGGATCACGTTGCACTAGGCGCTGCGCTGCTGGCAGAGCCGAGGGTTAGCCAGAAGGCCTAACGTCCAACCGGCCCTTTCCACAGCACGCCATCTTTCATCACCAGCGCCACCTTGCGGATCGCCGAAATGTCGGTCAGCGGGTTGCCCTCAACCGCCACCAGATCGGCGAGCATCCCCGCCTTCACCGTCCCCAGCCGATCACCCAGCCCAAACATCTTGGCGTTGCCCGATGTCGCGGCGATGGCCACGTCTGCAGGTGCCATCCCGCCCTTCACCATCAATTCAGCCTCGCGCGCGTTATCGCCGTGGGCATAGACGCCAACGTCGCCACCCATGCAAATCGCCACACCCGCCTTGCGCGCCTTGGCCAGAGCGTCAAAACCCTCCTGCACGCCTTTCGGCATCGGAACCGCCCCGTTCCACCCACGATAGCGCGCAATCGCATCGCCAGCCGCCAGCGTTGGGCAGAAGCCGACGCCTTTGGCCTTCATCGCGGCAAAAACCTCGGGCGTGCCTTCATCGCCATGCTCGATCGTATCCACACCCGCCGCCACCGCGCGCCGCATCCCTTCCGCCGTGCTGGCGTGCGCCACAACCTGCCGCCCCGCGCTGTGCGCCGCTTCGACCGCCGCTTTCAATTCACCCTCGGTAAAAGTCGGACGGCTCGGCTCGCCCGGTCCCCAGCGGTAGTCGGCGTAGAGCTTGATCAAATCGGCACCCGCACCGATCTGCCGCCGCACCGCGTTCACCAGTTCCGGCCCGCCCGCTTCCTCCGCCCCCAAAGGCACCCCCACGCCCGGCTCAAACCCGCGCGGGCCATAGGCACCCGGCGCAACAATCGCGCGCGTCGCCACCAACATGCGCGGCCCCGGCACGATTCCCTGCTCTATCGCGTGTTTCAGCCCCACGTCGGCATAGCCTGCTCCCTCGGTGCCAAGGTCGCGCACCGTGGTAAATCCCGCCATCAGCGTGACGCGCGCATGGACGGTCGCCCGCGCCGTGCGCAAAGCGAGCGATTCATGCAGAACCTGATCGTCCCATGGCGTTTCGTTGTAGGGATGGAGGAACAGGTGCGAGTGCCCCTCGATCATGCCGGGCATAAGCGTTGTGCCGGGCAACGCGATCACCGAAGCTTCGGGCGGCACAGCAACATCCGGTCCCGCCGCCTCAATCCGGTTGCCGCGCACCAACACGGCCCAGCCTCGGCGTAGTACTGCCGTCTCGCCATCGAACACCGCGTCCGGGCGCAGCAGTGTCAGCGCTTGCTCCTCGGCAGCAATCGACGGGACAGCGAAAGTGGCAAGCGCGAGTGCGATGATCCGGCGTAACAGCGGCATAAGCCTTCCTTTCGGTCAGCCTCAGACCATAGACGCTGAAATCTGCCCCACAACTCCCGGCTCAGCCTTTGTGATCAGGCCAAGAGATTGGTAGGAATCAGCAGCTGGCGGCTTCGTCGCTGCGCAGTTCGGCCAGTTGCGCATCGGTGCGCGGCAACACGCCGATGCCGCATACGGTGCGCCGGTCAAGATCGGCCACTACCGTTTCCGGGCTAGTGCGCATCAAAGTACGCAAGTGCTGCACACGCAGCACTGCCATCGCAACGCCCAGCGTGGAGACCGCAACCGAAAGGCGCCACATCTGAAATTCGCCGCTCTCGACCGTCGAAAGAAACTCGGCAAAGCATAGCCACACCGCAACAGCGCCAAGCAGTTCGGTTGCCCGCTGGCGAGGCGCAGCCAGCAAAATCGAACAGGTCAGCAAGAACGATCCGATGCCTGAAGACACCGGCGTCAACAAGTCGCTAACGTAGCCAAAGCCAAGCGCGAGTGCAGTGGCGATCGCAACCACACGCGCTTTGCGCGAGATCTGGTCGGGTGTCAGCTTGTCTAAAGGGCTTTGCATGATGCTTTGGATATGAGCCAGCACCTCAACAATTCGTTACGTAGCATCACTTACTGCCAGACCGCTCCGATAATCTGAATGATTACAAGCCAAAGCCCGGTCGACAATGCCAGCGGCATTCCAAGGCGCATCCAGCCGGGAGCCTTGCGTCGGGGCGAATCACCCTCATCCGCACCGGGTTGAAGCCGGACAAGTTCACGTTGCAGCGCGTGGACGGGTGACTCAATCGGAGCCGCCTCGTCGTCGGCAAGACGCAGCGCGCTGCCTTCGGGCACCGGCCCGTGGGATTCCAGCAAGTGCGGCAATTGGGACAAAGCGGGTGTTCGGGACATGGCTTCGCGTCTTGCATGAGCATTGATGACCCCGCTTTGCCCGGAAATCCTCAACACATTCGGCCAGACTGCCTAAGCAGTATCGCCTATCACCCCCGCTGCGCCCGCTCCAGTGGCTCTCCCCGCACTGGATACCCCAGGTTGTCGGGGATCATCAGCCAGGGCTGACCGTCGTGCTGCTCCATGAACGGACTGATCGTGGCCACCGGCGTTGCCTGCGCATGGACGCGCGTTTCCTCAAAACTGGCAAACTGGGCCAGACGCTCAAGATTGCGGCGCGTGGGGAAGATGATCTTGATTTTGCCTTGCTCTGCCAGATCAAGCGCGCCTTTGGCACTGGCCCAGAACATGTGCCGGTTCTCGGTCGCGTCCACTTCGATATCCACCGCCCCGGTGCCCAGATCGGCAAGATAGAAGCGGGTGTCGAAAATTCTTTCAGTTCGGTGCTTTGGCCACCACCGCGCAAACGGCACCAGCCGCTCCGGCGCCAATGTCCAGCCATAGGCGTCCAGCACGCTGGCCAGATCGCCCACCGAAATCAGCATACGCCGCGCCTCAGCCGCGATCGCACCATCAACCGCGCCATCGATGCCCACAACCAGTCCGGTTTCCTCCAGCGTTTCGCGCACCGCAGCAACCCGCGCCGCCAGATCGCCACGGTCGGCATCCGGCCCGGCGATGCGCGCAGCCAGTTCGCAATCGGCGGGATCGACCTTGCCCCCCGGAAAAACCGTTGCTCCACCTGCAAACATCAGACTGGCATTGCGCTCCACCATCAATATCTGCGCAGGCCCACCTTCGGGGTCACGCCTGAAAATGACGATCGTTGCAGCCGGGACCGTCTTGGCCAGCCAGTTCTCCGGCTCAATATCATGCGTTTCCATCACACGCCTATCATGATCCAGCGCGCACCGGTTGCCAAGCCCGGCACTTATGTCGGATGAACTTACAACTGGCGGCAAACGGATTGGGCCAAAATTACGAAAATCTCATGTTATTAGTCACTTGACTCTTCTGGCACGATGCCTGCATCATCTCTCGTGTCCCGAAGAGTAGTTCTTCTCGAGGCGGAGCCAGTCCCCCCGGTCTCCCATGGCTCCGCCTCTCCCGGGACTTTCCCAAAGATCACAGACAAAAAAGACGCGACCGGCATTTTGCCGACCGCGCCCTGATCTTGCCGAAGGCGGCAGAACCCTGCCGCCAGAAATTCGTGTGCCTCAGGCAGCCTTGACGCCTGAATCTTCCATCACTTGCTGCAGTTCGCCTGCTTGGAACATCTCCATCATGATGTCCGATCCGCCGACGAATTCACCCTTCACGTAAAGCTGCGGGATCGTCGGCCAGTCCGAAAAGGCCTTGATGCCCTGTCGCACTTCCATGTCCTGCAGAACGTCAACGGTGGCATATTCCACGCCCAGATGTTCAAGTATCGCAATCGCCTTGCTGGAAAAGCCGCACTGCGGGAACAGTGGCGTGCCCTTCATGAACAGGACGACGTCATTGCCATTGACGATTTCGGAGATGCGCTGATCGGTCGACATGGGGAAGGGTTTCCTTTCCGCCCTCAATTGGGAACGGCAGTGGTCAGTTGCAAGGCGTGAAGCTCGCCGCCCATACGCCCGCCAAGCGCTTCGTAGACGAGCTTGTGCTGCTTTACACGCGGTATACCGGCAAACGAGGCCGAAACCACGCGCGCAGCATAATGATCGCCGTCACCCGCCAGATCGGTGATCTCCACCTCTGCATCGGGCAAGGCCGCGCGGATCATTGCCTCAATATCGGCAGCGGGCATCGCCATCAGGGTTCACCCATCAACTGGCGGCGCGCATCGACAGACTTGGCGTCGAGCGCGGTGCGGATTTCCGCTTCATCCGTTTCGATGCCTGCCGACGTAAGATCGCCCAGCAGCTTGCGGACCACGTCTTCGTCACCGGCTTCTTCGAAATCAGCTTGCACCACCGACTTGGCGTAGGCCTCTGTCTCGGCCGCATCCAGCCCCATCCGTTCAGCCGCCCACACGCCCAGCAGACGATTGCGCCGGGCGTGGACGCGGAACATCATTTCCTCGTCGCGGGCGAACTTGGCCTCGAAAGCCTTCTCGCGGTCGTCGAAAGTGGTCATGGTGCATGGAATCCTTGTTGATTGCCTTGATCAGCCGATAATCAGCAGAACGCCGCGCCGCAAGGGACCACAAAAAGAAACGTAATGCGAGTCCTTCTCAAATCCGTCCGCGTCGGATGTCAACCAGCACCCCACCCTGAGCGTTCACCTCGCAGGTAAAATTGTCACCGTTGCGCAGTGTGCCCGACACGCGGTAGCCGTCACCGTTGCGGGTCGCGTCATAGATTTCATCGATTTCATCCCTGCGCGACGCTTCCGTCACGCAATTGTCTACGGCGCCATCAAGCCCGCGCGTCACACTGCCGCGCGAATCCTGCCCTCCCTGTCCGCTGCCCTGCCAATCCTGCGCGCGGCCTTCGCTGCGCCACTCGTCCTGACGCGGCGGCTGATAGCGATAGCCGTCATCCTGCGGCAAATTGTCGCGCGGGATGGTGCGCTGGTTGCGATTGGCATTGCTGGCAGCGCTGGCAATCGCCGCAATACCACCAATGATCAGGATACCGGCCAGCACATCGCCGCCATCAACCCCACGATCACGGTGCCACCCGCGCCCACCCCAGCCGCCGCCATTCCAACCGGGCCGCGCCTCTGCGGCCAATGGCAAAAGCGCGGTCGCCACACCGGCGGCGGTCATTGCGATCCTTGAAAAGCGTCCTGCCATGAATAATTCCCTTCCCGTCCTGTCACCGGGCTAGGCGGTTCAGGCTTTCCGATGCCTGAACCGCCCGCCCCTGTAAGCGCTCATCAATCAAAGGCCACGAATGCCGCTGTAATCGAGGTCGACAACCCGCCCGCGCTCGATCCTGCACTTGAACGAGCCGCTATCATAGCCGCGCAGCGAGGTGTTCCAGCCGCGATAGTCGTTGTTCCAGCCCCGGCCATAGCGGGCATCGCCATTGCGCCAGTCGCGCCCCTGCGAATTTACCGCAATCCGCCCGCGCACTTCATAGCCATTGCGCGTGTTGCGCACGTCACGAATGTCGGTCACGTCGGCCCGGCCATAGCTTGCCCGTCCTGCATTGCGCTCTGCTGCACGCACGCACTGCTCAACAGCCACGCGCGGATCGACGCGGCCAAACCGGCCATCGTTCCAACCATCGCGACCCGGAGAATCCCGGCGCCAATCGTTGCCGCCATAGCCGATGCGGTCATAGCTGTAGCGATCGCTGTTGTTGCTGCTGGCCGCCGCTGCAATCGCGGCAATGCCGCCGATCACCAGTGCACCGGCAATAATGTCACCGCCATCGATCCCGCCGCGATTGTCGCGCGCGATTGCCGGGGTGGCTGAAGACACCGCAACCGCAGCGGCGGCAACGGTTCCGACGAGGGCCTTGGAGAATGTCTTCATGGCTTCGATCCTTCATCCGTGACGGGCCAATCCCGCCACAGATGCAGGTTTGCCTGATTCGGCGTGAGATCGTGCTGAACCGGCATGACAGCGATTGTTCAGAAAACTGCGCACTTATATGAACAGCGTCAGTCGCCCTCCGGCCGGTTGGGCAACCCGGTCCAATAGGCCAGAAACGCCAGAACATCGGCCCCGCTGCCAATCACCTTGTCCACCGGCTTGCCCGCGCCATGTCCCGTGCGCGGCTCCACTCGCAACAGATGCGGCCTATCGCCAATCTGAGCGGTCTGCAGCGCTGCGACATATTTGAAGCTGTGCGCCGGCACCACGCGGTCATCGTTCTCGCCCGTGGTCACAAGGATCGCGGGATAATCGGTGCCACCCGCAATGTTGTGATAAGGCGAATAGCTGCGCAGCGTGCGCCAGTCTTCCTCGCGGTCAGGGCGGCCATAATCGTCCACCCAGAACCGGCCAGAGGTGAACCGATCGAACCGCAGCATGTCCATCACGCCGACATCGGGATTGGCCGCCGCAAACAGATCGGGCCGCTGGTTCACCACCGCACCCACCAGCAAACCGCCGTTGGACGATCCCTGCACCGCCAGCCCGCCCTTGGCGGCAATGCCTTCAGAGATCAGGTATTCACCCGCCGCGATGAAATCATCGAAACTGTTCTGCTTCTTGTCGCGCCGCCCGGCCTCGTGCCACGCCTTGCCGAACTCACCCCCACCGCGAATGTTGGCCAGCGCAAAGGCCCCGCCCGCCTCCAGCCACGCCATCCGCACCGGCGAATAGCCCGGCGTCAGCGAGATATCGAACCCGCCATAGCCATAGAGCAGCGTCGGCAGCGGCTTGCCCGCCTGCGCCAGCGACCGCTTGCGCACCACATAGAGTGGCACCTTGGTCCCGTCCTTCGACGCGAATTCGCGCTGCTCCACGCTGTAGTCCGCAGGGTCGAAGCTCATCTTCGGCACCGCAAACGGCGTCACCGCGCCGCTGCGCAGGTCCATGCGATAGATCGCAGGCGGCATGTTGAAGCTGGTGAATTGGTAAAACGTCTCGGCATCGCCGGGCCTGCCGCCAAAGCCGCTGGCGGTGCCAATGCCGTTCAGCGTGATGGCCGTGCCTGGCTGCCCCTTGCGGTCGGTCATCACCGCAACGCTCTGGCCATCCTTCAGATAGGACAGCAGGAACCGGTCACCGATCATCCGCGCGCCTTCCAGCGTGTTGCCACGTTCGGGCACAACCACTTTCCAGCCCAGCTTGGGCCGCGTCAGATCAATGCTCACCAGATGGAAATTCGCCGCACCCCGGTCGGTCAGAAACCACAGCTTGTTGCCTATGCCAGCGACAAGCTTCCAGTGGTCGGCAATCTCGGGCACCAGCGCCTCGGCTTTCCACACGCCATTCCGGCGCGCGTCCAGCTGGATCAGATGCACGGCATTGCGCCGGTCGGTGCTGACCTCGCTGACGATCACCGCCCAGCGCCCGTCGGCGGTCACTTGCGCCTTGTGGCTCCACTCGGGATGCTCGGGCGTGGCGTGGACAAGTTCATCGCTCTCCTGCCCGCTGCCCATGCGATGGAACCACACCGCCTTGTCATAGCGCGGCGCGCGAGGATCTTGACCGGCTTTCGGCTCGGGAAAGCGCGAATAGAGAAAGCCCTCATCGCCGATCCACGCAATCTCGGTATCATTGGCCCAGCGCACCGGCTCGCCCAGCACGTTACCCGTGCTGACTTCCACCACACGCAAAGTGCGCCAGTCGCTCCCCGCCTCCTGCTCGGCGAAGGCCACGTACTTGCCGCTCGGCGAAGGCTCCCACTGCGCCAGCGCCAGCGTGCTGTCTGCGCTCCACGTATTGGGGTCGAGCAGCAACCTCTGCTTGCCCGCCACGCCACTGCGCACCCACAGCGCCGACTGGTTCTGCAAGCCACTGTTGCGCGTGTAGAAATACCGGCTCCCCGCCTTGCGCGGCAGGCCATAGCGTTCGTAATCGAACAGGCTGCGGATGCGCGCCGCAAACTTGTCGCGCTGCGGCAGTTTGGCCAGATAGTCCGCCGAAAGCGCATTCTGCTGCGCCATCCACCCCGCCACTTGGGGCTCACTGCGCGGATCGGCCTCAAGCCAGCGATAGGGATCGGCCACGCGCTGGCCAAATACCTGCTCGACCAGCCCATCGTCACGCGTTTCAGGATAGGCACCGCGCGGCAGAACCAGACGGTTCGGCACGGCAGGCTTCTGCGCGGCACCTGTCGTGATCGCGACCGATACCGCAGCAGGCAGCGCCGTGGCAGCATCCGCCCCATCATTCGCACGCGCGGCCCCCGACGCGAAAAGCGCCGTCGCGGCAAGCGCGCCCGCAAGGCGCACACCTTTCCTGTCCTGCTCCCACATCATTGTTGTCAGTCTTTTAGCACACTCGCCCAATCATGGGGAGATGGCTTGAATGCCTATCAGTCCTTCGGCTTCAGGCCCGTCCAGTGCGCCAAAAACGCAAAAACGTCTGCCGTCTCCTCGATCTGCTTCGAAACCGGCTTGCCCGATCCATGCCCGGCGCGCGTCTCAATGCGGATCAGCTGCGGCTTCGGCCCCAGCCCGGCAGCCTGCAATGCGGCGGCATATTTGAAGCTGTGCCCCGGGACCACACGGTCATCGGTATCCGCCGTCGTCACCAGCACCGCCGGATAGGGCGTACCCTGCCTGACATTGTGATAAGGCGAATAGGCCCGCAGCACGCGCCAGTCGGCCTCGACAGCAGGTGTGCCGTAATCGTCGGTCCAGTACCGGCCAGCAGTGAAGCGATCGAAGCGCAGCATGTCCATCACGCCCACCGCAGGATGCGCCGCCGCAAACAGATCGGGCCGCTGGTTCACCACCGCGCCCACCAGCAAACCGCCGTTCGATCCGCCTTCCACGGCAAGGCCCGTCTTGGGCGTCACGCCCTTGGCGATCAGCCATTCGCCCGCGCTGATGAAATCGTCGAACACGTTCTGCTTGCGCGCGCGCCGTCCGGCATCATGCCACGCATCGCCATATTCGCCGCCCCCGCGCAGGTTCGCCACGGCATAGGCCCCGCCGCTCTCCAGCCACGCCATCCGCGCCGCCGAGAACGAGGGCGGCAGCGAGATGTTGAAGCCGCCGTAGCCGTAAAGGATCGTCGGCACCGGCCCCTTGGCGTCCTTGCGCTTCACCACGAACATCGGGATCTTGGTCCCGTCCTTCGAAGGATAGAACACCTGCTCAACCGCATAGGCATCGGGATCGAACTTCAGCGGCACCTTCTGCCACACCGCAGACTTGGCGGTCTTGGCATCGAAGCTGTAGACCGTGCCCGGCGTGGTGAAGCTGGTGAACCCGAAGTAACCTGTATCATGCCCCGGCTTCCCCGAAAGCCCCGCCAGCGACCCGACACCCGGCAGCGCCAGTTCACCCAGCGGCTGGCCATCGAGCGTGAAGGTCTTCACCTGCGACTTCACATCGCGCAGATACTCCACGAACAGCTTGTCCCCGATGATCCGCGCGCCTTCAAGGTTCGCATCGCTCTGTTCCACGATGGTCGTGAACACCGGCTCCGCGCCGGACAGGTCCACCTTCACCACCTTCTTCAGCGGCGCGTCCTTGCTGCTGATGAACCACAGCGTATCGCCAATGCCCTCGATCAGATCCCACTGCGCGGTCATGTCAGGGATCAGCGCCTTGGTGCCCCACTCCCCCTTGCCGATCGGTGCGATGAACACGGCGGCCAGCGGATCGGTGCCTTCGTGGCTGGTGACGACCATCCACCGCGCATCGCTCGTCACTTGCGCGACATGGCCCCATTTGGGCTTGTCGAGCGTGGCAAAGATCGGGCGGTCGGCTGACTGCGGCGTGCCCAGCTTGTGATACCACACCGTCTGGTTGTAATTCAGCGCCTGAAACGCCTCACCCTCCTTGGGCGCCTCGAACCGCGAATAGAGCACGCCGTCGGTGCCGACCCAGGCAATTGCGCTGAATTTCACCCATTTCAGCTCGTCGGCCAGCGCCTTGCCATCCGCGGCGCTGACGAACTTCATCATCCGCCAGTCAGAGCCGCCATCCTGCACGGTATAAGCCAGCGTCGCGCCATCGGGCGAAGGCTCCCACGCATCGAGCGCGGTCGCACCGTCCTTCGCCCAAGCGCTGGGATCAAGCAGCACACGGCCTTCGGGCGAGGCTTTGTCGCGCACGATCAGCTGTGCCTGATTCATCAGCCCGGAGTTGTAGGTGTGGAACAGCCGCCCACCCTCTTCATGCGGCACGCCATAACGGGCGTAGTCGAACAGCCCCTTCAGCTTTGCTTCAAAGCCCGCACGTTCCGGCAGTGCCTTAAGATAGGCGTCGGTGAACTTGCTCTGCCCGTCCACCCACGCGGCCACCTTGGGATCGACGCGCACATCGGCTTCGAGCCAGCGGTAGGGATCGGCGACCTGCTCACCGAACGCAGGTTCGACCACGGTGCCACGCTCGGTTTGCGGATAGGTCATTGCAGGCTCAGCAGCCACGGCGGGCACGACGAAGGCAAGCGCCGAGGCGGCGGCGAGGAGGTGACGGTGCAAGGTCATGGGGGGCTTTCAGCTGTGTCATTTCGGTTGCCGGTGAAACTAGGGATGGTTCAGCCAGATGCAAGCGAGCCTGAACAGGTTTACACTGTTTACACGGTCCTGAGGAACAACGAAAAACGGGCGGAGCATCAAGCCCCGCCCGTTGATCTTGTCCGGCGAACCGAAGCGCGAAAGTTACGCGGCTTCGTATTCGTCTTCGTCAGCGGTCATCACCGGACCCGAATCCTGGCCCTTGGCCGAGACGTCGCGGTCTACCAGTTCGATCACGGCAATCGGTGCAGCGTCCGAAGCGCGGTAGCCGGCCTTGATGATGCGGGTATAGCCACCGTCGCGGTCCGAATAGCGCTCGGCCAGAACCGAGAACAGCTTCTGGAGCTGCGCATCGTCAAGCAGACGGGCGTGGGCGAGTCGACGGTTCGAAAGACCGCCCTTCTTGCCCAGCGTGATCAGCTTTTCCACGTAAGGACGCAGTTCGCGGGCCTTTGGCGTGGTAGTGGTGATCTGCTCGTGCTTGATCAGCGCGGCTGCCATGTTGCGCAGCATCGCGATGCGGTGAGCCGAAGTACGACCCAGCTTACGCTGGCCGAGTTTATGACGCATGATATTGCCTTTCCGTTCGTAGGGGGGCCGTGCGAGGTACCCCGATCCAGGCAGCTGTTGCGGGTTGCTGCCAATTCACCCTTATGCCTCCCGAGGAGACATATTCTTAAAGCGCTGATCCCCCGCGAAGGCGGGGGCCTCAGGCCGTGTAGCGCTCTTCTGCCTGAGGCCCCCGCCTTCGCGGGGGCGCCAAGCTTGAAGCGAAGGCTTAACCCAGCAGCTCTTGTTCGAGCTTCTTGGCCATTTCTTCGATGTTTTCCGGCGGCCAGCCGGGGATGTCCATGCCGAGGCGCAGGCCCATCGACGAGAGGACTTCCTTGATCTCGTTGAGCGACTTGCGGCCGAAGTTCGGCGTGCGCAGCATCTCGGCTTCGGTCTTCTGGACCAGATCGCCGATGTAGATGATGTTGTCGTTCTTGAGGCAGTTGGCCGAGCGGACCGAGAGTTCCAACTCGTCCACCTTCTTGAGAAGGTAACGGTTGAGCTGGTTCGCGTCGCTTTCTTCCGGTGCATGGGCAGCAACGCCTGCAACCGAAGGAACGTGGCCGACCGGCATCTGATCGTCGAAGTGGACGAACAGCGCCAGCTGGTCCTGAAGGATGCGCGCGGCATAGGCCACGGCGTCTTCCGGCGTCACGGTGCCATCGGTTTCGACCGTCAGGTTGAGCTTGTCGTAGTCAAGCTCCTGACCGATGCGGGCGTTATCAACCTTGTAAGAGACCTGACGGACCGGCGAATAGAGCGAGTCAACCGGGATCAGACCGATCGGAGCGTCTACCGGGCGGTTCGACACGGCAGGGACATAGCCCTTACCCATATCGACCGTCAGTTCCATGTTGAAGGTCGCGCCTTCATCGAGATTGCAGATCACGAGATCCTTGTTGAGGACTTCGATATCGCCGGTGACAGCAATGTCGCCAGCCTTGACCTCGCCCGGGCCAGTGGCCGAAAGCTGCAGACGCTTGGGGCCTTCGCCCTGCATCTTGAGGGCAATCTGCTTCACGTTCAGCACGATGTCGGTCACGTCTTCACGAACGCCGGCAAGCGACGAGAATTCGTGGAGTACGTTCTCGATCTTGATCGAGGTAACCGCTGCGCCCTGCAGCGAAGACAACAGCACGCGACGCAGCGCGTTGCCGAGGGTGAGACCAAAGCCACGCTCCAGCGGTTCGGCGACGAATGTCGCACGGCGCTTGGCATCGTTGCCCGATTTGATCTCGAGATTGTTGGGCTTCTTCAGTTCCTGCCAGTTCTTGATGTTGACAGTCATGGAATTCCCCTGGGGTTTGTGCGGGCTTTTGCCGGTTGCCGGGCGAAATTGCCCGGCTCCGGTCGAAGTATTGGGCAGCAGGGGCGCCGGTACCTGCGCCCCTGCCACCTAAGCAGGATCAGACGCGACGACGCTTCGACGGACGAACGCCGTTGTGCGGGATCGGGGTCACATCACGGATCGCCGTGATGGTGAAGCCAACCGCCTGAAGCGCGCGCAGTGCGCTTTCGCGGCCCGAACCGGGGCCCTTGACCTCGACTTCGAGGGTGCGGACGCCGTGTTCGGCAGCCTTCTTGCCGGCATCGTCTGCAGCAACCTGTGCGGCATACGGGGTCGACTTGCGGCTACCCTTGAAGCCCATCATGCCGGCGGACGACCAAGAAATGGCGTTGCCCTGAGCATCGGTGATGGTGATCATGGTGTTGTTGAAGCTGGCGTTTACGTGCGCAACACCACTGGTGATGTTCTTGCGCTCGCGGCGCTTAATGCGCTGAGGTTCGCGTGCCATTTAATCTATCCTCGAGAAACTGTAGACGGAAGAAAGCCCTTGCAGGTCTTACTTCTTCTTGCCGGCGATCGGCTTGGCCTTACCCTTGCGGGTACGGGCGTTGGTGTGCGTGCGCTGACCGCGGACCGGCAGGCCCTTGCGGTGACGCAGACCGCGATAGCAGGCGAGGTCCATCAAACGTTTGATGTTCATTGCCACTTCGCGGCGAAGATCGCCTTCCACAGTGTGATCGGCATCGATCGCTTCGCGGATCTGAAGCACTTCAGCGTCCGAGAGATCCTGAACGCGGCGGGCATGATCGATGCCCAGCTTGTCAGCAATCTGCTTCGCCTTGTGAGCGCCGATACCATGAATGTAGGTCAGCGCGATGATAACGCGCTTGTTGGTGGGGATATTTACCCCGGCAATACGAGCCACTTGCTTCTCCGTTTGCTCCACAGGACGAACGAATCACGTTCGACGCCCTATCTCATCGCTAAAACTCACTCGGGAAATCCCGGAAAACCTGCGATTTCCAAGGCCTTGACCCTGAATGCGCAGACTATGCCCGGAAATGAGTGAAAGGCGCGATTAGGCGGTTTCAACCGCAACGTCAACCGCTCGACAGACAGAAACAAAGGACGGCGCGCCACAACCCGGCGCGGTCCTGCTCCATATCGGACTGATCATACCGCAGATCGTGCGCAAGGTCAAAAGTCATTGCGCGGGAACGACGCGGCCAGCGTTGCATTGCGCCAGCAAACGTATTAGATTTTGTATTCTAAAATAGCGAACGGGAGAGTGGGCATGTCAAAAGTCAAAATGCCAGCTTTGGTACGGCTCGGGTTGATCGCGCTGTTGACGCTGCCACTGGTCGCGTTCCACGGGTTCGTCGGCTGGCACAAGGCATGTTCCTCACACGCCGAACTGGTGCTCCACACCGCATGGACCGCGCATCTGCCGGAAATGCTGGGCAAGGTGATCGGCTGGCTGGAAATGGGTCTGACCATAGCTTTGCTGGCCGCATTGCTCCGCCCTCGCCTCGCGCGCGTGGGCGCAGTCGGCTGCGCCGCCTTCGTGGTGCTTGAGGCCATTTCGCTGCTGACCCATCAAGTCATGGGCGATGGCGCTCCGGCCTTGCAGAACGTGGTCTCCATCCTTGTTACCGCCCTTCTTGGCTGGCTCTATGCACAGCGTGCGGCAGCCGCTAGGTGATTGCCCGTCCGGCCTGAAAAATGCCGGATTTCCGCACTGTTGACCGGAACCAATGTCACACTTGCGGATAGGGGCATCCTATGGCTCACGACATCACCCTTTCCGTCCGGCTCGATTACACCATGCGCGAACGTGCGCCCGTGCTTATGCAGATTGAGGCCGCGAGCCTGCCGGGGCAGGAAATACGGCAAACGTCGCTGGTGCTGACGCCGCCCGGACCTATGCGCGCCATCGCGGCGCACGACAATGTGGGTGAGCGGATCTGGCTGGAGCCGGTGGATGGCTTCACCGTGGCCTATGATGCCACGGTAACAGTCACCCGTCAGGCGTCGGTGCTGGCCGCGCTCGTTGCCGATCCCCTGCCCCTTCTGCCCGCTGGCGTGGTCGAATACCTGCTGCCCTCGCGCTATTGCCCGGTCGATACGCTGCACGTGACCGCGATGGACCAGTTCGGGGGGATGAGCGGCGGAATGATGGTCTCCTCGGTCACCGAATGGATCGCCGGGCACCTATCCTACGTCCCGGGCGCCAGCCACGGCGCGACCACAGCACTCGACACCTTCCTTTCGCGCGAAGGCGTATGCCGCGACTATGCCCACCTGCTGATCGCACTGGTGCGCGGCCTCGGCATCCCGGCCCGCATGGTCAGCGCCTATGCCCCGGGCGTGACCCCGCCTGATTTCCACGCACTGGCCGAAGTCTGGCTGCAAGGCGGCTGGCATCTTGTCGACGCCACCGGCATGGCCGACCCGGCCAAGACGGTGGTGATCGGCGTGGGACGCGATGCGGCGGACGTGGCGTTTCTGACGATCTTTGGTGGGGCGGAACTGAATGCGCAGTCGGTGGAGGTGGGGTTGAG